>Ga0209211_10000164_pt1 | contig 144922 bp, 149 predicted proteins | sample RifGroA2_FD_183992 | JGI IMG/M metagenome (GOLD analysis project Ga0209211, IMG submission 183992) | Groundwater microbial communities from Rifle, Colorado, USA - Groundwater A2 (SPAdes) (version 2) | ecosystem: Environmental > Aquatic > Deep subsurface > Groundwater | place: Rifle, Colorado...
TCCTGCCACTTTTCTGGGTACTTGAAAACATCACTAAACCCACGGCAGATAAAACGGCAATAATGGCTATAACTACTAAAAGCTCAACAAGGGTGAAGCCTTTTTTACTCTCTCTCTCTCTCTCTCTCAATCATGGGCATTATCTATATAATAACACTTTTTTCTTGTTGTCAAGTTTTTGTGGGTTTTATTTCTCCCCAGTTGGAAACCTAGCTAAACCCTTTCAAACTCTTTTTTGGTAATTTTTGATTCTCTTAAAATAGCAGCAAATGTCCCTTTCGGAAGTTCTTTAATGTGGACAGGAATAACAGCGCGTGCTTGGGTTTGAGGATGAAATAAAATTTTATGGCTGCCACTTTGGCGATCTTCCACAAAACCCAATTTCTTGAATTTGGAGAGAACCTGTTTGGGAGTATAAATTTTAGGCATTAGCGTAGGGAAATTCCAGATCCACTGATCCAATAAAAGATTTGTTACCCTCTGGTATAGTTTCTTCGTGGGCTTTCAAACTTTCCAGATAAAGTTCAATGGCCTCTTTGGCCATTTTCTCGGCCTCTTTTAAATTTTTGCCATAGGTAACACAACCCGGAAGTGACGGCACTGTCACAGTAAACCCTTCTTCAGGTTCCTCTGTATAAATAACAGTATATTTTAAAAGTTTCTTTTTAATCATAGAATTAGTATACCATAAATTTTTAGCAACGGCGTGGGATTTTTGTGACAAATTTAGTATGATTGTGAGTAACGTTGCATAAACCTCCTTACCTGCTGCTCCCAATGTTCTTCTAAATATTTAATTCCTTCATTTCTCCCCAGTTGGGACCGACCTTTAGGTCAACTACCACAGGAACAGATAATTTCAGGGCATTTTCCATTTTAGTTTTGACCATTTTCCCCACTTCTTCCACAGATTTTGGAGTACATTCAAATAAAAGCTCATCATGAACCTGCAGAATGAGGTTACAGGTTACAGGTTTTAGGTTACAGTCTATCTCCACCATGGCTTTTTTAATCATATCTGCTGCTGTCCCTTGAACCGGATGGTTAACTGCTGCCCGCTCGCCAGCCGAACGGATCATCCTATTTTCAGCTTTTAGCTCCGGTATATATCTTTTCCTGCCCATTAAAGTTTCTACATAACCATTTTCATATCCAAACTCCAAAGTTTTTTGCATCCATTCCGCAATTTCAGGAAACTGGGCAAAATATTCCTCAATATAACTTCTGGCAATTTCAAAAGGCACTTTTAAGCTGCGGGACAAAGCATGAGGGCCCTGCCCATAAAGCGTGGCAAAATTCATGGTTTTACCAACACCTCTTTGCTCTTTGCTAACTTTTTCTAAAGGCAGCTTAAAAATTTTAGCTGCTGTGGCAGAGTGAATATCCAAACCTTGCTCAAAAGCTTTTTTTAAAGCCTCATCCCCGGATAAATGAGCCATAATGCGGAGTTCTATTTGGGAATAATCAGCTGCCAGCAAAACCTTGCCTTTAGGCGCGATAAAAGCTTTTCTTATTTCCCCTCCCATTTCCCCTCTTACCGGAATATTTTGCAAGTTGGGGTCTTGTGAAGATAGCCTGCCTGTGGCTGCACCCTCAACATTAAAAGTAGAGTGAATTCTTCCGTCGCTGCCAACTGATTTTGGCAAAGCGTCAACATAAGTGGAAACCAGCTTAAAAAGCTGCCGGTATTCCAAAAGCAAAGGCATAACTGGATGGGCATCAGCCAGCTCATGTAAAGTTTCCTCATCTGTACTTCGGCCGGTTTTGGTTTTTTTAAAAACAGGCAATTTTAATTCATCAAAAAGCACTATTTGCAACTGCTTTGGACTATTGAGGTTTATCTCATGCCCTATTTTTGAGTAAATTTCTTGTTCAAGATTAATAAGCCTGGATTTTAAATCAATCCCCATCTTGTTTAAAAACTTTAAATCCACTAAAATTCCTGTTTTAGACATTTTTTGCAAAACAGGGGTTACTTGAACATCCAAATCAAAAGTAACTTGGTTTTTGATTGGCTTTTCATCTGAAATTCGGCTGATCAGGCTTTTAAATTCCAGTTCCTCAAAAAGTTTAACTACTTTGTTTTGATCATAGTCTGCCATCACGCATTTATCTAAATCCAGCTTTATCGGGGCTTTTAAATCCAAAGTGGCTAGTTTTTTGGACATGACTGCCTCTTCTGCCCCTTCTGCCAACAATTTTTGTAATCTTTCTGGTAAAGTTTTCAAGTTTTCTGCTTTGTAAATATTTTCTATAGTGCCAAATTGATGAATCAGCTTGGTAGCAGATACATCCCCTATTCCGTTAACTCCAGGAATATTATCCGAGGCGTCCCCTGCCAAAGCTTTATAATCAACCAGCAGTTTGGGTTCAAAGCCGTATTTAGCCATAAATTCCTCTTCCCCATACATCCCCACATCATTAATGGTTTTTTTAGGCATAAAAACTTTGGTATTTTGATTAATTAATTGCATAATGTCCCTATCTCCAGTCACAACAATAGTTTCCAGATTCTGTGCCTGTGTAGCCAGCGTACCAATTAAATCATCAGCCTCGTAACCAGACAAACTAAATTCGGGAATGTTAAAAGCTTTGGTAACCTGATGCACTCTATCGTATTGCACGGATAAACCCTCATCTTTTGGCCCGCGGGTGGCTTTATATTGGGTGTAGGCCTGATGGCGGAAAGTAGGCCCTTTTTCATCCCAGGCAATAGCCAAAAAATCAGGTTTAAGATCACTTAAAACTTTTAAAAGCATTGAGGAAAAGCCATAAACAGCATTAACCAGTTCTCCTCTGGAAGTGGTAAAAGGAGGGGTGGCATGATATGCCCGATGCAGCAAGGCATTGCCATCAACTAAAACCAAGCGTTTCATGGTGGAATTGTAGCATTATCTGTTAAACTATTTCCATATGTCAGGAAAGTATTTTGAAAGCTTTGATGGGGCTAAAATTTATTATCATAAAACTGAAAAGGATAAAAATAAATGGCTGGTATTCTTGCACGGATTTGGAGGAGATTTGACTGCCTGGTCAAAAGAGAGAAGCTATTTTAGCAAATTAGGCATTTCCACTATTGCTTTAGATTTAAGAGGCCACGGGCTTTCAGAGAAAAGCGATAAAAAAGATTTTTATAAACTGGAAAATTTTGCCAAAGACTTGAAAGAACTTCTGAAAATTGAATCCATTAATAACGCAGTTATCATTGGTCATTGCTTTGGCGGGATGGTGGCAATTTATTTCCAGGCCAAATTTCCCAATAACTCCAAAGGCTTGGTTTTAGTGGATACCGGTTTCAAGCCCCCGTTTATAAGTAATAATCCTGTGGCAAAAGTTTTTGCGGATTATTTGATCCGGCTGCTGCAATCTTTACCTGATATAAAAGTAGCCGGACACGCGGATTTTAATAAATTCCAAGGTACAAACGACATAAATTTTCAAAGAATCTTATCTGATATTTTACATACCTCTTTGAGAAGCTATTTGTTGCTTTGCAGTAATTTTATCAAATTGGATGCCGGAAAATTGCTGGACAAAATAATTGTGCCCACTTTGGTAGTAGAAGGGACAAAAGACAGCATCTTCCCTATGGAAATAGCAAAATACTTGCATAAAAGGATCGAGACTTCAGAACTCGATCTAATTGAGGGCGCAAACCACATTATTGTTATAAATAATCCTGTTGAACTGGAAGAATCAATAGCAGAATTTCTCAAAAAGATTAATTTTATCTAGGATTATCTAAATAGACGCTTTTCTTTTTTAAGATAAAGGCTTCTGTGAAACTGCGTATATAATCATAGGTTCCCATCAATAACCCGTCTTTAAATCTTCTGCCGGAAAATGTGACCGGTTTGTTGATAAATTTAATTTTCCCCAGTTTGGCCACCTTAAAAGACAAATCCAAATCTTCCTGGGCCTGCAGAGCCGGATCAAACCCGCCGGATTTCTCATAAACGGATTTTAAAATGCCAAAGCTAAAACCGGACAGCCAGTAATGGCCGGACAACAATCTATACAAAACCATGGCTTTGGGCTGGATAAAATTAAAGACTGCATTGGTTAAAGATGAACAATCCACGATCTTGCAAGAGGTAGTAGTGGCCACCACCTCCTGTTGCAGCGGATCTGTTAATGTATCAAGCCAGTCCGGATAAGTAACAGTATCCGCATCCAAAGAGATAACTACCTCCCCCAAAGACTCATCAAACCCTCTTTTTCTGGCAGCTCCCCTACCCTTTTTTTGCTCCAGAATGACTCTTAAACAAAGCTTATCCTGAAAACTTTTAGCCAGCTTTGCAGTATTGTCACTGGAGTTATTATCCACCACAATTACCTCAAAATTTTTTTTAGTTTGCAGACGGGTTAAAGATTGCAAAGCCAAGGACAAATATTTTTCCTCATTATAGGCAGGGATAACAATCGAAACCTCTATATCTTTCATAATTTTTTGTGTCGGAGGAAAACGACTATGGCATAAATAAATGCCAATATAGCCTCAAAAAAAAGATACTGGTTATAAAAAGGCATCCAAACTAACAAAGAAGGATAATTAAAGAAATCATTGCCAAAATTTTGGGTTGAGTTTAAATATAAAAGCAATGTCCCATGGAAAATAGCCCATATGCCGGAGACAAAAATCAGGCTTTTGTATTTTTTAAGGTCTGTTTGGGCAACTAAAATCAATGCTGCTGCCAAAAAAACAAACGAGGCATAGATGGAATCCAGCAAAATAGCATAAGAAACAGCAGAGGTAGGCCAGACATTGATAACAGAACCCAGCCTAATATTCAGAAGATGAATAACACCGTCACCTATTAAGTACATTGCCAGAACAATGAAAAATATGCGCATAAGATTATTTTAACAGATTTTGACAATGAAACTTAAACCTATATAATCTAATAGCTCATGGCTATTTCTGTAAGCATTATTATTCCCACCTTTAACGAGGCAAAAGACTTGCCCCGCCTGCTTAAATCTATTAAAAACCAAACCCAACCTCCCCAAGAGGTAATCGTGGCCGATGCGTTCTCCGTAGACGAGACAGTCAAAATCGCCAGAAAATTTGGAGCAACTGTAGTGGCAGGAGGCTTACCGGCCAAAGCCAGAAATTCCGGCGCCAAAATTGCGGGCTCTTCTATCCTGCTTTTTTTGGATGCGGATGTTATCTTACCTCCCAAATTTTTGGAACAAACTGTGATGGAAATGCAAAAGCGATCTTTGGATATTACCTCATGTTTTATTACTCCCCGCTCCAAATTACGCCGTGATAAGTTTTTACACCATTTTGCCAATTACTATATGCGGATGACCCAAAAGTTCCATCCCCATATCCCCGGCTCTTGTATTTTTGTTAAAAGCACTTTGCACAAAACTATTGGCGGCTTTGATGAATCGCTGTTTATGGCTGAAGACCATGATTATTTGAAGCGGGCCAAAAAAATGGGCAAATTTGGTTATTTAAAATCATATAAAATTCCTGTGTCTGTTAGAAGGCTTTCCGAAGAAGGCCGGATAAACATTGCCCTTAAATATATTGCCGTTGAACTTCATTTGCTTTTTATCGGAGAAATCCGCAAGAATATCTTTGAATATAAATTTGGCCGTCATTTCAAATCCTGAAGACAAAGCATGGCCCGTTCTTTTAGAACAACTATTTCCACCTCGTTTAAGGCAGAGCTCGAAGCTTCTTTGATTAAAAAATCACAAATTTTCCCTTGAGACTTTGATAAGTTTTTGGATAGATTATCCAGTTCCGTAATCTTAAACATGGTAGTTCTGACTGCTCTTTGACCAGGCTGGCTCTCTATTTGAGAATAAAGATGATCAAGAACCTGCACATGAATGGAGACAGTTTCCGAGAGTTGTCTTATTTTAGCCTCATCCTTAAAATCCATTAAACCCATTACTTTTTGTAAATTAAATAAGTAGTGTTCCAGAGTAGAAGCAATCATCTCAAAACGCCTTGCTTTCACCAGGCTTTTTACTTCCCTGATCCTTCTTTGGCTAAATTCCAAATAGCGGATGGCTTTAATTTCACTAGTAGGAGCAAATTTAAGTTCCAGAATTTCTTTAACGCTTTTTAAAAAATACAAAGGTGAGGTAGGATATATTTTAGATTGGCCTATATCATCTACAGCAAAAGCAGGATAGGGAAAAGTAAAAAGTAAAAAGTAAAAAGTAAAAAGCGAAACGACTACAAAAATTTTGAACTTTGAATTTTGAACTTTGAACTTCATCTATATTATTCTACCCCTTAAGTTCACTTTGGGCAACAATTTTGGCATAAACACCTTTTTTTTCAAGTAATTTATTATGTGTACCCCGCTCCACAATCCTGCCTTTTTCCACAACCAGAATTTGATCCGCGTTTTTAACTGTTGAAAGCCTGTGAGCAATAATAATCTTTGTAAAAGACCTTTCTTTAGATAAATTTTTCAAAGCTTGTTGAATCAGGCTTTCAGAGTGTATATCCAAATGGCTGGTTGGTTCATCCATGATTAAAATTTTAGGCTCTGCAAAAAGTGCCCGGGCTATTGCCAGTCTTTGTCTTTGTCCGCCTGATAATTTCACACCCCGCTCACCCACCAAAGTTTGATATCCTTCAGGCAATTGACTGATAAACTCATCGGCAAAAGCCTGTTTTGCTGCCTCGTATACCCTTGCTCTAACAGACGCAAAATCAAGTTTACCTGCACTGTATGATATAACTTCCCATATTTTCCTATTTGGCACAGGAGAATCCTGAAAAACCACAGCGGTTTTACTTCTATAAGAATCGAGATCCAAATCCTGCAGATTATACCTGCTATCAATCACAATACTCCCTCCTTGCGGATCATAGTAGCGACTAAGCAGTTTAGCTATAGTGGATTTTCCTCCTCCGGATTTACCCACCAATGCAGTAAAAGATCCAACCGGTATGGTAAAACTTACATTTCTTAAAACCCGTTTTCTGTTATATGCAAAAGTCACATGTTTAAAAGCAATCCTGCCTGTAATATCTTTTGGGATAATAGCATTTGGTGAATTAACAACGCTGGGCTTCTGCGAAAGCAAAGAAATAACCCGGTCAACCGGCTCTGCGGCATCAATAGCCCTCTCATAAATCCAACCCAGCTGGAAAATATTAGAATAGGCCCGTTCTGTTAGCGAAATTAAAAACACCAGACTTCCCACAGTAATAAAACCTGCCCTAATCTCATAAATCCCCACTATCAGCAAAACCGCATACATAAATTCTATGCTTAAACTGCGCAAAAACCCGTTAATCATGTGCAGCTTAAATTCCTTGACGGAAAAAGTTTTAATATCATCCCAGATTGATGAGAAAATTTCTGCTTCACGCCTTTCTTGGGCAAAAGCCTTTACAACTGTTATATTGGTTAAAGTATCCCCTATTTCGCCCGAAGATGCTTCATAAGCATCATGCCGCTTGGACCTAAATTTTTGGGTGTTTTGATAAGTTTTAAACATATTGATCACAAAAGGAATTAAGGATGCGGCAAATAATAAACCAAATATCCAGTTAACAAAAAGCATCAATATGGCGCTGACAATCAGTTGAATCACCACAGGTTGAAAATTCCAGCCATAGGTTGCCAGAAGGTCAATCAGTTTATCCCGGCCTTTATTGACAATATTTATTTTGTTACCGGTATTTTCTTTTTCATGATAATCAAGGGAAAGTTGCAATAGCTTGTTAAAAGTCTGCCTGGAAACAAACTGCTCCGATTTCCAAAGCAACCTTACCAAAACAATGTCAATTGCATAATCAATCACCAAAGATAAAAGCCTGACTCCAATAAGACCACCCACTATAAAAACAGCTGACTCAAAATTAAGCAGGCCTTTGGTAGAAATAAGCAGATCAAGGATTTTTCCAAAAATATACGGGCCTGCCATCCTTACTATCTGAAAAACAATGGTAATTAAGACAATATTGTAGAAATCCTTGTGAAAGGGCTTCATCAAAAGCCATATTTTCTGTATAAAATTCATTTTCTTTCTTGATCGTATCATAATTTTTCCTTTTAGCATTAAAAAACCCCGACTCTGTCGGGGCTTCCGTAAACTCTTATTATTTAAATTTAAGTTTTAAGTTACGGAAACCTCCTCTGTTTCTAGAGGTTCGCCGACTAAAGTATTCGCATCAGGTATGTGTATTGCCATATACAGGTTGCTTCCAAGCTTTGGTATGAATGGATCCGACCAATATCAAGTGTAAATCTTTTAAGGCAAGGTTGTCAACCGCTTATTTAATTGCTGAAAGCAAAATAATTTTTAGTCCTAGATAATTTTTTAACCTTTCATCATTAGTTACAAAAGCTTTTGCCCTATTTAATTTGGCCGTAGCCAGCTGGATAGCATCCGGTGTTCTAAAACCATATTTTCTTCTGATTGCGGCAGCTTCCAGAGCTATTTCATGGTTTACATCTAAAATACTCAGGTTGGGTGTGCGAAGAAAAAGCTCCTTGAGTTGTTTCACTTTTGATAAAGAAACCCTGACAGAAAGTATTTCAATTAAAGTCACTACCGATGTTACTGCCTGCAAATTATCTTTAGATAACTCATCAAAGATCTTCTTGGTTAAAAGGCCAAACTGCGGATCTTGATGAAACTGATAGCTAAATATGTTGGTATCTAAACCAATCAAGTTAAATTTTTTTAAGTTCATCCCATTCGTCCCTCATTTTATCTATTTCTTTGACCGGATCAATATCTTTCCAGGCCTCTTTCATAAAACCATAGCTTTCATCAGACCAGCTTTTTTTAGAGATTTTAATAGTAGCTGTGTCTGTTTTTACCTGTTGCACAGCCACTTTGACGCCAGGTTTTAACCCATTGATCTTCTTACGGATCTCTTTGGGAATAACTATTTGATATCTGGAACCAACTGTGACCAGTTGCATAATATGACAATATTATCAAATTTTGTCATACACTGTCAATACGGAAAAAATATTATCCCTCAATCATTCCTCTATAGTATAATTTATAGGTATGGGATTAGATCAACATGCTGAGCAGGAAAGAAGACAAGACATAATAAGTGAGTTTGAAGAAGATTTATTACAAATGCATAGAGCAACAACTGGTATTGAAGCTCTTGATCAAGTTATACCAACCTCAGAAGAAACCCAACAAGCGGATGACTTCTTAGTTAGATTGAAAACTTATGCAAGTACGGGAAAAGCAGGAACATTTCGTGTTAGGGATGAAAGGAACAGACTAATCAATCATCATCAAGTTGATAATTATCAACAACTAGAAAGACTTAAAGTGAAGCTTGAAAATTTACCTAACTTTGAAGGAGAACCAATTAACAACAAAGGGGTTATTTTAGCATTAGCAAGAAAACTTAAGGTTCTACCTAGACGCTTTCCTGATAATTATGTTTACGAAACTGGTTCCGCACCTGAATATGTATCAGGAAAAGAAGAAGGGCGTATGTCAGCTGTATACAATTGTTTCAAAATTAATTTTCCGGGCTTACCTTATCAAATTTATTGGCATGAAATATACGCAGGTGACAATTTTAGCTCATATGTTGAAGGGGTAGTAATAACGGTTAATAAAAGTTTTAGTGAAACAATTAGTCCTATTTCTCGTCTAAAACAGCTATTCCATCCGTGAAAGTAATTATACTCTATCATGGCAGACGAACCAGTTTTTCAAATTCATCCGGCCATAAAGAAATCCCGGCGGGAATCTAAGGGCACAATTTTAATTTCCAGCTTGGCTTTTAAAGCTCTGGTTACTTTTTCCAGAGTTTTTAAAGTATAGCTCGTATAATCAGCATCCTCAATCCTGGCAATGTTAGACTGTCTGGTACCCACCAGTCTGGCCAGATCTGTTTGAGTTAAACCGGCCTTTTTTCTTAGATCATAAATTTGAAAAGCAATATCCCATGCCCTATCCGCTTTTTCCAACTCTTCTGCCAGAGAAGGGTCTGCCTTTAAGGCCTTCTCCAAATATCTATCGAAGTCATCCTTCTTTCTTTTCATTTTAGTTTACCTCCATTCTTATTTCTAATAATCTTTTTCTGGCAATATTTAACTCGTCAGCCGGCGTTTTCTGCTTCTTTTTAACAAATAAATGCAGTAGTATGATAATCTGTCCTTTCTTAAAGGTATAAATAATCCTTAATATACCTGTACCAGATTTTACCCTCAACTCCCATAATCCAGACTCTAAATATTTTGATAAAGGCTCTTTATGATATTCCCTATTCTTTATCTTCTCAATTCCCTTTAATGCCTGACGCCACAAAATAATGTTTGTGACCTTTAACCGATCTAATGCTTCTTCAACCGGACTGCTCCCGGAACTATTTTTATAAAAAATAATTTCAAATTCCATATTAATTATATCAAATTTGATATATCTGTCAAGAGGTAAATTAAATATCACTATAACACAAACGGAGAATTGTAACTTTGCCTCATCCTTACAGAATCCAGACCATGAGATTATTTTGCAATAGGTACAGACCGAATCATATGAACTATAACTCCTTCTGCAATCCACACCACACCACCAAACAAAATACCTGCTAACACACTTCGTGTGATAGTTGCTTGCAATGCCCCCAAGGTTACGGGAACCGCAATCGGAGCTACTGACCACCATCCTATCTGTCTTGCTTTCATTTTGCGAACCAAACTAATGGGTTCTAAAAGAACTGCCCCAGCTTCTCTAAAAATCGTTCCAATAGCTCCTCTCTCTCTCTACCTCGTTCATTCATAGATTTTTATTTTCCCTTATTAGCCAAGGGGTAATTTTCTTTTTCCCAACCAGTTTTTCAAATTCATCTGTATCTAGGGTTTCTTTTTCAAGTAATGCTTTGGCCACTTTATCAAGTTTAGTTTTATTTTTCTTGAGCAAATCTTCTGCCTGTTTGTAGCAAGTATCAATGATTTTTTTGACTTCTTTATCAATACTGGTTTGCATGGTTTGGGATGCTCCCCCCTCATCTCCCGCAGGCCACATACCAAACATAGATCTGGATTTAATATTAATTGGACCTAAAGCAGACATACCATATTCTGTGACCATTTCCCGGGCAATCGAGGTGGCTACTTCCAAGTCACTGGCAGCACCGGTGGAAATGTCATTAAAAATCATCTCCTCCGAAGCTCTTCCACCCAGAGCAGTGGTTATTTGCTGAAGTAATCTTGATTTAGTCTCATTGGAACGATCTTCTGTTGGCGGAAACATGGTATGCCCGCCGGTCATGCCGCGGGACACTATGGAAATCCTGTGGACAGGATCAACTTTAGGCAAATTATGCCCCACAATAGCATGCCCTGCCTCATGATAGGCAGATAATTTCCTGTCAGCCTCTGTTTGCATTCTTTTTCTTTGTGGCCCCAGCTTAACCTTGGTAGCTGCCTCTTCCAAATCTTTAGGCTCAATGGCTTTTTTTGCTTCCCGGGCGGCTAAAATAGCTGCTTCATTTAACATGTTGGCTAAATCCGCACCGGAAAATCCCACAGTCCGGCGGGCCAAGCGCTCTGTATTCACATCTTTGGTAAAAGGCTTACCTTTCATATGCAGCTCAATAATAGCTTTTCTTTCTTCTATATCAGGCATACTTAACATCACTCTTCTGTCAAAGCGACCCGGGCGAACCAGTGCCGGATCAAGTAAATCCGGCCGATTGGTGGCGCCAATAACTATGACTGATTCATTGGGAGCAAATCCGTCCATTTCCACTAAAATCTGGTTTAGAGTTTGCTCTCTTTCATCATGGCCGGAACTCATACCAAAACCTCTCATCCTACCAATTGATTCAATCTCATCAATAAAAATAATAGCCGGAGCAGTTTTTTTGGCCTGGGCAAACATGTCGCGCACCCGGGCTGCCCCCACTCCCACCAACATTTCCATAAACTCGGAACCCGAAATGGAATAAAAAGGCACACCTGCCTCCCCTGCCACAGCCCGCGAAATTAAGGTTTTTCCGCAACCCGGAGGGCCAACCAAAAGCACTCCTTTGGGAGTCCTTGCTCCAATTTCTTTATATTTAGCCGGGCTTTTTAAAAAGTCCACTATTTCTTCCAGCTCTTTTTTAGCTTCACTGGCTCCTGCTACATCAGTAAATTTAATCTGGGGAGAATCTTTGGTAAAAAGGCGGGCTTTTGATTGGGCAAAAGAAAAAATGCCCTGGGCCCCTTCCCGGGCATTTCTAAAAAGAAAAAACATCAGTCCTACCAGAAGTAAAACCGGCAAAATGGCGGAAATTATACCTATCCAGGCTTGCTGCATGGACAAGTCTTTTATTTCAATAGTCACAGATTTGGGGTCAACTCCAGAACTTTCCAGGATTTTATAAATTGACTCGCCCTCTTCTTTGCGGGAATGGAGCGGTTCTGTCTCATTTTTAAGCTTGGCAGTTATTTTATTTCCCTCCACAACTAGATTTTCTATTTTTTGATCTTTAACATTTTGGATAATTTGAGAGATAGGCACTTCATTGGTCTGACTAGAGGGGCCGCCTGACATTTGGTAGAAAAAAACCAAAGCTGCTGTGGCAATTAAAATATAGACGACCACGCCCTTGATAACGGAAAGCAGTTTATTATTATTTAATTTTTTGCGTCCGTTTACCATGGGGAGATTCTAACATAATCTAGCGGGTTTTTGTACCTTATCACATTAAGCTGGCTTAAATGTGCTGTTGTTGGATGGGCAAAACTTTCGAGGCATTAAAAATTTCAATGCCTATCGGGCGGTCATCTGCATCATATTCCACGGTAATATTTTCCGAGATATCCTCAAAACGCTCTTCCACGCCCTCTTTTAAAAAAATGTACAAGATATCCTTTTTTTTATCGTAATTAACTTTCTTTTCTCTTGCTTTTTTCATAATTCCACCTTCCTGATTGAAGCCTGTGCTTTATCTCTGTCTCTGTAATTGGATGAATAGTAACAGCTTCAATTCTTTTTTCTATTATATCATAGGCCACCATTACTTTTCTGTATTTGCCTTGATATAAAACTTCTCCTATCACAATATGCCGGTTTCTTAAATTATCCCAATAATTTTCCAGGCTTTGGTTAAATATTTCTTTAACTATATTTCTGGAAATTTTTCTTTGTTTTAGGCGGGTTAAGAGATGATCTGTAAATACAATCTTCACAGATTTTATTATCAGTGAGCGTAGTCTTTTGTGTCAACCTTTTAATTCGTTAAACATTTCAATAGGGCTTTTATCATTTAAGATTTTATGGGGAAAGTAATTCCAGATATCTTGAAACAGTTGAGTATTCTGAAAAAAGAATTTCTCGGGTATTCCTTTTTTTATCAACATTTGCCAAAAATCTCCCATGGCAATTTGTCTGTCTTCTTCATAAATAAGCTTTAACACACCATCAAATGATAATTTGACCTGATATTTCCTTTTTGTTTTCTCATACTTTTTCCTCAAATCTTTTCTTAATTTCTCAATTCCGTCTTTGGAAAGCTTTGGCGGCAGGGGTTTTTGTTTTCGCTGGTCTTTAATTAGTTCCCAAGTATCTTTTGGAGAAAATTTCTTATTTTTTAAAGTTTCTTTAATAAACTTTTTTGCCCTTTCAGTATGAGTAATGGGTAAATACATGGGGTTTGCCCCGGTAAAAATCCATTTCCCCTCTACTTTGGCAGCACGGGCATATATTAAACCCTTATCCGGGCCAAACGAACCTTTTGCGTCCCAAACAGTCATTTTCTTACCGGATTCTAAATCTTCTACAGTAACACTGTAACCTGGTTTTGCTCCCTGAAGCTCAAACATTGAGTAGTAAGCTGTTTCCACAACCTGCTCTAACCTTTTTCTTGTAACTTCATCAAGATTATCAGGATTAACCACACAATATTCTGCCAGAAAACTGCCACCATTGATTTGGCGGAAATCATTTATTAACCACTCATTAAAAAGAGGATAAACCAACTCTTCTTCGTCTTTAGCTGGTCTATCTTTGCCAAAAAATTCTTTTAAAGCATGTTCAATCTCAAAGGGTTTAGCATGGGCATAAGTTATGACTTTACTAAAAGGAAGTACCATAATTCCAAAAACTTTGTTTGGAAATTCTAACACAAATCATGAGAACTTCCCACTTTTAATTCAAGTTTAGAAAAATCATCAAATGAAATCATGTTTTAAGTTTTCCAAGTAACAAGATACAAGTTTTCCAAACAATATTCAAATTTTGAATTCTAAACAACTTTATTCAAAATAGCAGAAAAAATCTTGATAAACTCAGAAGCCTCACTTATTAAAGGTTCTATTTGATTTGCTAATCCTGTATTATTATGTAAAATCAGTTCTAACCAAAATTTGGTTTCTTTGGATTCTTTCCTGCATATTTTTATTCGCATATAAAAATCTTTTTTGCCCAATGCATCATTAGCTTCCCTGTAGTTGGCTCCCATTGAACCAGATGACCTGACAATCTGACTGATATGTTCAAAATTAACCGAATTTTTCGGAAGTATTTTTACTAAATCAATTATTTTCTTTGCAAAATTTAATGTTCTTTCTTCAAGATCAAACTTTTTACTTTTTTGATCATTATTCATTGGAATTTATTTGTTTCTTGTTATCTTGTATCTTGATTATTTTGATCAAAATAATCCAGTTTCATAGCTGATTTGACTTCTGCAAGGGTTTTTTGAGCCTCGGAGCGGGCTTTGGCTGTGCCTTCTTTCAAGACCCGTTCGACAAGCTCAGGGTCTCGCTCTAATCGAGCTCGATTTTCTCTTATCGGATCCAAAAAAATATTCAAAACTTTAACCAGGTACTTTTTTACCTCAATATCCCCTACTTGGCCCTTCCTATAAAGTTCTTTGTATTTGGTTATTTGTTCATGGTCATTATCTGCACCAAATGCATCAAGATAAATAAACACGGGATTCCCCTCAACAGTTCCCGGGTCATTAGCATGTATTCTTTTGGGATCTGTATACATACTCATGACCTTTTTTTCTACTTCTTCCGGAGAATCAGTTAAAAATATGGCATTATTTAATGATTTACCCATTTTGGATTGGCCATCTGTTCCCGGTAGAGTGGGCACATCCCCTATTAAAGGCTCTGGCAACGGAAACACTTCTCCGTAGAGATTGTTAAACTTAATGGCAATATCTCTGGCAAACTCCACATGGGCTTTTTGATCCTTACCGACTGGGACTAAATTGGCTTTGGGCAGTAAAATATCAGCCGCCATTAAAACCGGATACTGCAAAAGAGCAAAAGTGTCCTGCTCCCCCTGATCCAGTTTTTCTTTTAAGGCCGGCTGGCGCTCCAGCACTGCTCTGGGGGTTAAAGTTCCCAAAAAATAGGCCAGCTCCAAAACTTCAGGAACTTGGGATTGCAGGACAAAAGTGACTTTGGCTGGATCCAAACCCACGGACAAATACCCCAGCATCAACCCACGGATATTTTTCTCTAAATCTTTTGTTTTATCAAAATGGGTAGTTAAAGCATGCAGATCAGCAATGAGTATAAAAGTATCATATTCATCCTGCAGCTTGACCCTGTTTTTCAGCGACCCCACATAGTTTCCCAAATGGAAGCTATCGCTGGTTGGTCGATCTCCGGTAAGTATCCTTTTCATATTTTTACCTTTCTTAAATTCTCCTGCAACTTTTCCATCAGCCACATACGGGCTAAAGTAGAAAGATTAAGACCCAGACTTCTGGCAAATTTATCTAAATTGTCTTTAACTTGTTTTTGTACTCTTAAAACAATAGTTTCATCTCTGGGTTTTTCCAATTCCACTACAATATCCACATCCTCCAGCTCGTCCCAAAAATCAGCAAAGCTGTGAGTATCCCAAAACTCCGCTTCCTCTTTTAAGGTCTTAAATTCTGGAAGTCTATTTTTTTTCTTTTTCATAAACCATTCTCCTTTCCTTCTTATCGGAATCTCTGGCAGTAGCTACATAATATATCCCAGTTCCCTCCCTACCAACCATCACTGAAATTATCCTTGAACCGCTTCTGCCAATAGCAATAAATCTTCCTTTCTTACCCTTCTTGTGAGTAATTAAATTAGCAACTGCTTCTTCTGCCTCATCCACAGCCACATTGTGCTTTTTAATATGTTCCCTGTTCCACTCATCCCAAATCAATTTCTTAATTACAATTCTGGTCATATTGTATTACACTGTTATACAAAAGTCAATCGATTAACTTTTCTGCCGGTTTGAAACCATGTTTGGCATAAAATTCGTCATAAGCAAATATTCCGTCTGCTTTTATCTTTCGGGCCACAACTGCCACAGAACAATCTATCAGGGTATTTTTCCTGCTGCCGGCAGGATTAAATAGTTTGGCCGATGCTTTTAAGATATTAATATCAACTACATAAATCAATAGGGCATCGCTTGCAATCATCTCCACCAGCTTTTTTGTCACGGTCGGGATGGGTAAAACCCGTTGAAATAGCGACACTACCTCAAAAAGAACAGAAGTGGGATAGATCAACCCAAAACCCTGTTTAATCAACTGTTCAAAGGTCATGGTGACCCTTGCATTTAACGGATCATTTGGATTGTAAAGAGCAAAAATAGCATCAGAATCAACCACCACTTTTTTTGCCATATTTATTTTTTATATAAAATTTGATTTGCCCTTTTCCGCAAATCAGCAGGCAGCGCCTTCAGTTCTTCCCTGCTTTCAATAGCCAGTTTAAGCATATCCAGAGAAGCTTGCATACTTTTAGCTTGTTGCAGCCTTGCTAAATCTTCAAGGCTAACAATGGCTGCCTGAGGCTTTTCATTGGTGGTTAAAACTACCGCGCGTTTTTTTAGTCTAACATCTTCAATAATAGACTTGTAAGATTTCTGCAGATTTCTGGCCGGTATAAAATAAGTGTTTAGCATATCCTCATAATACCAATAATTATATCATTTGTCAATATCATTAAGTGATATCAACTTTATCAGCCTATCCCCAGTCAGTATTCTTTTCATATTCTCCTTTAGTCTAACACTAAAAAGGCTCTTATAAAATTACCTAAATGATGAATTAACATTACCCAAATTGCCAATTTATGCAAAAATTTACTTTATTCTGCTTAATCCTGGGCGAACCAATGAATTCAACAAAACTGTAGGCAATCCAGATATTCTGTCAGGCGGCTGTCTTACAATAACTAGCCTTCTATGATCTTCTAAATATTCCCATGGAACAATCAAACCACAAGTTAGCATCACGCCATTTGTCCCACAAAATTTCTTCACGCGAGCTTCGGTAAAAGCATCAAATGGCGTCGATATCTCAACAATGTGCCTCCCTCTGGCCATCACTCGTGAAACTCTTAGTTTAAGAAGGGCATCCGGCACTGCGCCGAAATCTTTAATCACTACTGGAAATGTTTCTGCTGTTTCTCTATGTCTTCTCATAATTCTCCCAATAAAAAAACCGCCCTTTTTGAAGAGGCGGTTAAGGTGTTTTAGTCCTTATAATCCGGACTATTTTCACCAGAACCGCTTCCCCTAATAAGAAAACGAGCCTTTTCCAAAATAAATTTTTTAACAAAAATATTATTCATAAAAAATAAAAATCCCTGGAAGGGATGTTTATGTATTCATACTAAACTACCCTAGCGGATCTTGTCAATAACTTATTGTACTATGGGTTTAACAGAAAGTCAAGTTTTCTTGAGAAGGCGGGGAGGAACACCATCATATTCAATTTCTTCATCAGCTATTCTTCTAAAGGGTTTTTCACGGACCCATTCTTCAAATACATGGGCTACCAAACCTACCACCCTGCCTATCAGGAAAAAACCTTTACCCAAACGATAATCAAACCCCATGTCAGATATAACAGCAGCAATTGCCCCGTCCACATTAATGGGGATTTTTTTAGCCTTTTTCTCTTCCAGTATTTTTTCTACCTCCACTGCCAGCTCGCAGTGTTCTCCATAAAAACCCAGTTCTTTGGCTTTGGCAAAAATTTGGGTGGCCCTTGGATCAGTACTATAAACTTTATGGCCAAAACCCGGGATTCTCTCGCCCGAGGAAATGACTTTTTCCACCAGTTTGTCTGCTGCTAACCCCATCTGCAAAAGCCGGGCGCATTCCTCAATAGCTCCACCATGAGCTTCCCCCACTCCTAAAACTCCGGCTGCTATGGCGGCCTGCATGGGATTGCCGGCAGATGCAGAATTACGGGCATTGGTAATGGAAGGTGGGCCCAAACCATTATCAATAGTGGAAATTAAAATGCTATCCAGCATGGCTTGCTCTTTTTCCGTTGGCAGCTCGCCTTTTAACTCCAACCAAATAGCATCGGTAAATGTCACTCCATCAATTAAATCAGTTACTTTATAACCGTGAATATGAGCCTCCCCATCAATTATTCCTGCTATAGATGTCTTCCACTTTTTATCCATAAAATCAATTATAGCTCGATCACAACCTTTCTTCCATGATCAAAAATAACCTTAAATTTATCAGTTACTCCTCTTCCTACAAGCGGCTCATCACCTAATGCTGTAATTAAAACATTGAAAGGCTTAAATTTTCCTATCTTAATCTTTCCCAGAAAATAAGGAGCATTGACCTTAGTTCCACTAGCCAAAGTCCAAGGAAGATAACCTCGAGGAGATTTACCATTTAAAATCATTTCCGGGGGTACTGTTACATCACCATCAAAACCAGTATCTATTAAAGCCTCCACTTTGAAAATGTTATTCAAGACGCGAAGGATTACTTGAATATAGGGGAATCGGGAGCTGGTTAAACTCATAATTTACCGCCATTTACCAACGGCTATATCCCCGACCTTGAATATAAAATTTCCCGGACCAAGACTCTTCGAAGCTTTTTGGGCAACTTCTAAAAGATTTGTGCCCAAGACTGTTTGTCCTTTTTGAGAAACAGCCACAAATTCACCCCAATGTTCGGGTTCCAGAGGCTTAGCATATTTGCTATACAATTTATCAGAAAGCTGTTCTAATTTTTTGGGATCTTGGGATACTTTCATGATAGGTATATTATATCACCTTTAATAAATCTGGTATTTCATCCGGAGTTTTGGCAATGATTACTCCGGCTTCTTCTAAACTCTTAATTTTAGACTTATAACTGCCCTTTTCCCCATAAATTATTGCTCCTGCGTGGCCCAGTTTGGTGCCTTGGGGCAGGGTTTCGGCAAAAAGCCCTGATATAAATGCTACAACTTTTTTGGTAAACTTGCCACTTTTGATAAAATCCGCTGCTTCTTCTTCATAAGTCCCGCCGATTTCTCCAAATAAAACTAAAGCTTTTGTTTGCGGATCTTTTTCAAAATCCTCCATTAAATCCGCAAAGCCGGATCCCACCAGAATATCCCCGCCAATGCCAATGACTGTTGACTGACCCAGGCCGTTTTTGGTTAAAATCCAGGATATTTCCGAGGCCATGCCGCCTGATTTGGAAATCACCCCCACACTACCTTTGGAATAAACTCCCCGCGGATCATCTCCTCCAATTGAACCTACTTTGCCAATGCCCGGGGAAATAATGCCGATTGAAGAGGGTCCCACAATCCGCACTCTGTCATTCTGAGCGATTAGCGAAGAATCTCTCAACTTGCCCGCCCTGAGCGAGGCCGAAGGGTTTGAGATACCCACATTCGTGGGAGATCCTTCACCCTTCGGGTTCAGGATGACAGTGGAACGGGCCATGGCTATAGCTTTGGCCGTATCTTGAATAGGAATATGCTCTGTTAAAATATTGATCAGAGGAATTTTATTTTTTATTGCTTCTTCTATCGCCCCATATGCGGCAAAATTAGGCACAGCCACAAAGCTGGTGTTTATTCCCGGATGATTTTCCAAGGCTTCGGCTATAGCATTATAAACCGGCACTCCATGCACTTCCTGCCCACCTTTACCCGGGGTCACCCCGGCCAGCACTTTGGTGCCGTAATTTTTCATCTGCAAAGTGGCTTTGGAGCCTTCTTTGCCGGTTATTCCCTGTATTAAAACTTTGGTTTTGTCAGTTATCAGTATTGCCATATGCTAACTCCTTCATGATTTTGGCTGTTGACGTCATGGGTGTTTCCCTACCATAGATATGAAAATCAAAACTTTCTTTCTTGGCCACTTCTTTTAACATTTCAAAAGCCTCTTTATCTCTTGGCCCTCCGCGGCGGATCACAATTGGATATTTAGGCTTAATTTCACGCAAACCATCCACAAATCCCATTAAAGTTTCATAAATATCAGTAAAATTGGCTGTCCCTCCCACAAACCAGCAGCCTTTTAACCCGGGTTTGGATAAAACTATTTTGGTTAGTTTTTTAAGTTTTTCGCGGGGAGGGTTGCCGGAATGTTCGGTATAATTGGCAGGTTTCCCCCCATATGCCAGCAGAGCATCCATATTGACAATTGATCCTCCGCCTCCGGCAGCAATCACGGCAATATCACCCGGGAGATCCCAGTAAACAGATCCTGTTGTACCCCTATGATCTCCCTCATCAATTTTCCTGGCCTCAATTTCCCTTTTGGTTGGAGGCCGGCCAAAAAGATTTCTTTGCGGAAATTTTACATCCCTGCGAAAATCAGCATCATCATCTAAAATCACTTTTGCATCCAGCGCCCAAACTTTACCTTGTTTATCCACCACTAATGGATTAATTTCTGCCAGCTCACAATCATATTTTGTAAAAACTTCCCAAAGTTTGATCGCTATCTCTTTTAGCTCATCCGGCACATTTTCTCCATTAAACCCTTCTAAAATATCAATCGGATAGACATCTATATTTTTTGCAGCTTCATCAAAGTGGGACCCTACTCTAGATCCTCCTTTTCCAAAAGTTAAAACCAGCCCTCTGGTCTCTGTAGAATATGAAAATGATAAATAATACTCTTTCTCATATTCTATTGCTTCCTCCACCAAAACCCTTTCCACTTTTTCGTTATTAATCGTTTTTTTGAATAATTCTTTAATCTTTAGTCTTAAATCTTTAATCTCTGCAATTTTGATAATCCCTCCTGCACCGGCACGGTATCCTGACAAAACCTGGGCTTTTAAAACAAGAGGTGGCTTAACTTTGACTCTTTGACTCTTTGACTCTAGTAATTGGCTCTTGGGAATTTGTATCCCGCAATTTTTAAATAACTTTTTCCCTTCAAATTCATAAAGAAGCATGAGCTAGATTGTAGCCGACTTGACTTACCTTTTCAACTCATGATAGCGTGGTTTATTCAAGGAAAGGGGGTGATTTTATGGGATTAGAAGATGAGGTCAGTAGAATGATATGGGAAGGTAGTCCTGTGTTGCCGAAAACCGAACCAAGATTTAGAAATTCCAGTTTTCCAGAGGTGAGTGGTAGAACTAAACGTGAAGCACCTACACCATGGGAAATAGCTGGAAAAGATCGTGTTATATTGAAAAGTGTCGGCAGTATGGATGGAAGAGAATAGGTTCTATATAGTTATAGTTATTTAATTTTTTCTCTAAATTGATCATAGCTGGTCAGGGCTGGCGTGTGGTCTGAAACTTGGTATTCCTGTTTAACCAGAATTTTGGTATTGTCTTTAACATCGCCGTGTAACACCACTCCCGGCCCAACTAATGAATTAGACCCCACTCTGACTCCGGGCATGATAGAAGCATTAACCCCCACCCTTGAACCTTTTCCTGCCATCAAACCCAATTTATGCCTGTTGGTATCTATCTCACCAACCCTGATAGTGTGATCATCTAACCTTAAATTAGCCAAAACCGCGCCAGAACCCATGCCAAAATCCCCTTCAATCACGCTGTCTCCAATATAATTTGTATGAAACCAGGAATTGGCTCCAATATAACTTCTGGTAATATCAGAATTAAATCCTGTCACCACTCCTTCTTCCAAATCAGATTCCCTAACCATGGAACTATTTCCCAAAATCACATTTTTGCCAATATAGCATGGACCTTTAATTACTACCCCTTCAAATACCCTTGCACCCTCTTCAATAACTACTTTTCCCTCAATAATGGCTTTTTCCGAGACATTTGCACCCGGGGAAATAGTGTGTTCAATTTTAGACAATAAGTGCTCTGTGATATCCAAAACATGCCAGGGATATTTTAATGGAATCCAGACTCCACTGTATTTTGTAAATTTTACATCCATGCCGTCAGCAATCATTTTATCAAGGGCTTTTTCATAAACATCATCTGTTTCACTGCTTACTTTTTCTAAATATTCCACCAGTTTTTTTCCATCCTTAAAATAATCCACCACCAGTTTTACCAAATCAGATGGTTCATTCCCCTCCCCCGGCTTTTCCACTATCCCTTTGACTTTATCCCCTCCTATCTTCAAATACCCCCCTGGAAAGTATTCCGTTCTCTTTAACCCTACCGTCACTGCATCTGCTTTCACTGCCAAAACTTTCTCATAAACGCTTTCATCAAGTATGTCTTCAGAATTAACAATTAACACCTCACCCTCTATCAGATCTTTGGCAGAGAGAATCGCATCAGCCATACCTTTAGGTTCAGCCTGAAGCACGATTGTACCAGTAATACCCAATTCATTTTTGATATTTGATATTTGATCTTTGATATTTGGGTTGGCAACTATAATGACTTCAGAAGGGTTTAGCGCTGCTTGAATCTTTTTCAGATTATGATATAACAATGGCTTTCCCAAAAAGGGAATTAAGCATTTATCAGTTTGCACCGGCCACATCCTCTTCCCTTCTCCTCCAGCCAGAATAATTATTTTCATATGCATTTATTTTACTACTTTGTAGCAGCGGCTGGAATCGGACCAGCAACCTATCGCTTATGAAACGATCGCTCTTCCATTGAGCTACGCTGCCCTGAATGCTATTTTAGCATATAGTGTGGTATAATATATTTGTATGCCAGAAGATAAACCAAGTCTTATAGAGCGAATCCATGGTATTCTTGGACTTAAAGCTTCCCCAGAACAACAAGCAGAAATAGACCGGATCGAAAGAGAAGGAAAGGCAGCAAACGCTAGACTTAAGGCGGCACTCAATGCCCGTCTTGAAAATACACGAGCAAGGGTTAATGCTGACGCGGAAGATATTCGAAGAAGACAAGATGCCCTAGAACAACAACTTCGGGAAGATAGACTACATAGGCCAAAAGACCTTGCTATGGTAAGTGATATAAGCTCCGGCCCAGATGGAAGACCCAATATGCAACTTCTTCATAAATGGGATGATGGATATGGAAATACTGTATACACAGCAAATACCAGAGCAGATATAGCCGCAAGAAAAATAGTTACACCAGACCAGATACAACCCCTTTCTAGAAGAATCCAGGCTCAACAAGCTTCATTTGCAGAACTTGGAGCTGATGAACAAACCCTAATTAGAACAGAATTTGATTCATCAAAAGCTGGTGTTGCGGAGGGAATCCGCCCTTATGATGATTTTCTGCAATCCGAAGCCCTAGGAAAAAGATTTCAGGAAATACAACAATCCCGACCTACTCCAAAATAGATTTAAACAAAAAGAGAATATATTGTGGCTATGCCTGCTGCTGCCATAACCAGGGTGATGATCAAACCCAAAGCCGTGGTAATTGGCCCATTAACCAAACTCCCCATGACCTTTTTACTGCAGGATAAAATAAGAATTGTTGTTAGAATCACCGGCGCAATTAAACCATTAAATACGGCTGTATAAATTAAGACCTTGATAGTATCAAAATTTAGAAAATTTATTCCCAGACCAATTAAAGTGGCAATTATTATCACTCCGTAAAAAGCATTAGCCTCTTTCAATTTTCTGTATAAGCCGTATTTCCAGCCGAAACTTTCGGATAAAGCGTAAGACGCCGATCCTGCCAGGATAGGAATTGTCAAAAGCCCGGTGCCTATAATACCTATGGCAAAAAGCAAGTAGGTAGCCTCGCCTGCAATAGGACGCAGAGCCTCTGCGGCCTGCTCGGCTGTTTCAATATTGGTTATTCCGCTTGCATAAAGGACCGCGCCGCAAGCGGCAATTATAAAAAACATCACCAGATTTGATAAAAACATGCCCGACCAGACATCAAGCCTCATGTCTTTGATCTCCTTTTTTGTTGTTTCTACCTGTCTAAGTTTTAGAGTAGTTCTTCCTACAAGAATCTGCTCCTCCACCTCCTGCGAAGTCTGCCAGAAAAATAAATACGGCGAGATTGTGGTACCCAAAATAGCCGTTATCATAAATATTTGTTCTTTGGAGAAATCAAAAGAAGGCACAATTGCTTGGGCGATAATTTGTCCAAAGTCCAAATTGGCGGCTATGGCTGAAAAAACATAGGCTAGAAGCACTAATGCTAACCATTTCAGATATTTTGCGTATCTGTCATAAGTAGTAAATATTTGCAAAGCCAAACTGAAAATAGCAAAAAACAGGATGAGAAAATTAAAACTAAAATTCGGGTATAAAAGCTGGGTAGCTTTGGCCATGGCCCCTAAATCCGCTCCGATGTTTAAGGAATTGGCTGCAAAAAGTAAAAAAGTGCAAAGATAAAGCACCCATTTTGGAAAAAACATCCTGATATTTCCGGCTAAACCCCTGCCTGTTACCAATCCAATACGGGCGCACATCTCCTGTACAACCGCCATCAGAGGAAAGGTAAAGCCAGCAGTCCACAAAAACCCAAACCCGTATCTGGCACCTGCTTGAGAATAGGTGGCAATACCAGAAGGATCATCATCTGCAGCCCCTGTAACCATGCCCGGACCAAGAGAATGCCAATATTTCCTGGCCATTTTTATGTCTTTATGCCTGTAAACAATTTTAATAATTTTTCTGGAAGCATCTAAAGTTATCCCTAAAACAACAGCAGGCGCTTCAACTATGGTTTTGATAATCTGTCTGGTCATGGGTTATCTTTTAAGAGTAGACCAACTTCGAGAGGCCGTCAAGAAGTGGGGAGCTATTAGAACTTATTTTATCCTCTTTTCATAAATAATATTATCAACTATCCAACCTTTTCTTTCTCTTTTTATCTCCACATATACCAATCTTCCATGAGTTTGCAACCTAAAATTTGACAAGTAGGGTAAAAGTGTAGTCACATAGATGTATGGGTAAATTCCTAACAGATGAGCAAGTAATGGTTTTGAAACAAGCTCACAAAACTATTAGGGATAAAAGATTGGCTGATAGAATTAAGGCTGTTTTGTACCTGAATTATGGCTTGAGCTATCCTGAAATTGCCAAGCTCCTTCTTCTGGACGAAGTTACTTTAAGAAGACATGTAAAAGAATTTAAAGAAAAGGGGTTAGATGGACTACTTGAGTTCCATTACACCGGAGGTCAAACTAAACTCACCAGGGTTCAAGAACTGGAACTAAAAACTCATTTGGCAGAAAGTGAGCGGATCTTCCTGACAGCTAAAGAGGCAGCAGATTATGTTAAGTTAACCTACAGGGTAAGTTACTCGGTCATTGGCATGACTAAATTGCTCCACAGACTAGGCTTTGTCTACAAGAAGCCTAAGTTAGTACCAGCTAAAGCAGACCCCATTAAACAGCAACAGTTTTTAAATGAGTACTTCAAACTAAAAGGGGAGATTGATATGGAGGATCAAATCTACTTCCTGGATGCTACCCATCCCCAGCACAATACCAGACCATCAATGGGCTGGATATTAAAAGGTACTGATAAATTAATCAAAAGTAATACCGGAAGGGATAGATTAAACCTAAATGGAGCTTTAAATGCTAAAACTTTAGAGGTAGTTATCAGGGAAGATGAGAGGATTAACTCAATCTCCACCATTAATCTGCTGGACCAACTATTAGAAAAGCACCCAACAGGCAGGATTTATCTGATTTGGGACAATGCGAGATATTACTACTCTAAAGCTGTCCAGCACTACTTAAGAGGTTATCCCAGGTTAGTCCCTAAGTTCCTGCCGCCATATTCACCGAATCTTAACCTAATTGAGAGACTGTGGAGGCTGTTTCATCAAAAGGTTACCTACAACCAATACTACGGTACTTTCCCTAAGTTTAAGGAGTCAGTATTAAACTTCTTTGACAACATCCACCTCTACCAGAAAGAGATGAAATCACTTTTAACCGATAACTTTCAGTTAGTCCCTACCTAATAGTTGCAAACTCGAGTTAGTTAGGTATATCTGTTTCCCCTGCTTCTATTTTACCTCCCAGAGTATAAAAAACTTTTTCCTGTTTATTGGTTCTAACCTGCAGCATCTTTTTATCTTTAAACACAGCAAATGCCACTTTATCAATAACTTTCATAATACTTGATACATAATACATGATACATGTATACTCTTTCTATGACTCAATCAAACAAAGATCTGCTGGTTCCCATCAATTTAGGGATAGTTGGTTACGGATTTGTAGGGCAGGCAGTAGCAAACGGATTTCAAGCTGTGTCGGGCAGTAAAGATACTATTTTGTGGTACGACAAATTCAAGGAAGGTTCTTCCTTAAAAAAAGTTATAGAAGATAGTGAATTTATATTTGTCTGTCTCCCCACTCCAATGAGACAGGATGAAACCGGAATTGATTTGTCGATTTTTGAAGAAATGATTCCGCAGATTACCAAATATACAGATAACACAGATAAAATAATCATTATTAAATCAACTGTTACTCCGGGAACTACTGTAAAATTTGAAAAACTCTTTCCTAAAAGCCGTTTTTGCTTTAGCCCGGAATTTTTAACAGAAGCAAATTTCCTGGATGATTTTATTAATGCCGAGAGAACAGTAATCGGATCCAACAATGCTTTGAGTTTAAGAAGGGCTGCTGTAATTTTCAAGCAAAGATTTCATAAAACTAAAATTTTTTTAACAGACCCCACCTCTGCTGAAACAGTTAAATATTTTGCCAATGCTTTTTTATCCATGAAAGTCACTTTTGCCAATTATTTTTATGATTATTGTCAGAAATTAGGCATAAAATATGAGGAGGTTAAAAAAATGGCCTCTTTTGACCACAGGATTGGAGATTTTCATTTGGAAGTAACCACTCAAAGAGGATTTGGGGGCAAGTGTTTTCCCAAGGATTTAGTGGCCATAATGGGGGAGTTTAAAAAAATGGGAGTAGATATTTCACTTTTGGAAATAATGTGGGAATATAATAAGAAAATTAGAAAAGTCCACGACTGGAATGAGATCCCCTTTGCAGTTTCAAAAAAAAACTAAACCCTAACAGCCTGTCTACCTGTTAAATCTCTTAAATAGTATAGCTTTGATCTCCTGACTCCTGTAGTTTTTTTCTTAACTTCAATTTTGGAAAGGCTTCTTGAATCAAGAGGCCAGGTCCGCTCCACCCCTATTCCCCCTGCCCCAATTTTGCGGACTGTAAAAGTCTTGTTTTCTCCCCTTCCCCGAATCCTGATCAAAATTCCCTCATACACCTGAACCCTAATCTTTTCCCCTTCTTTCACCTGACTGTGAACTCTTAAAGTATCCCCAACATGAATATCCGTCTCTTTAAATTTATCTGAAATCATGGCTCTTATACTACCATATTAAAGAAACCTCTGGCAACTAGTTCATCTTTTTTCATTTGTTCAATCAATGCGCCCTCCGAGCGGAATTTTTTATTGCCTCTGATTTTTTTGATTAATTCAACACTAATCCATTGATTGTAAAGATTACTGTTAAAATCCAAAATATAAGTTTCCGCCTGAAATAATTTTTCCTGAAAAGTTTCCGCCTCCCCTATAAAAGTCAGGGAGGCATACTTAACTTTTTTAAATATGGTGTTAGAAATATAAATTCCCTCATCTATATTTATTTTAACTGCGATATTGGCTGTGGGAAAACCTAAATTTTTACCCCTTTGAAAACCCTTTTTAACCCTGCCCTGTATTTTAGTCATATTTAAAACCTTCTAAATGAGGCTTCTCCCAAAATCTTGTTTATTTCCTCTTCTAGGCCAGGATCAGCACTAATGGAAAACGGTAAATTCATTCTTTTAACCCTACTGTCTTTATCGGACAAAAGTAAAATTACCGGGATTTCGCCGGGAAATCCTCTTAATGTCCGGTTAATAATTTGCAATGTAGCCACATCCACCCCCGGCGGCACAAAAATCTCAATCTCATTCCGCTCTTCAAACAAATCAATTTTGCTGACAATTAATGATAACTCCTCTTCTCTTTTGTCGATCCTGCTTGAAATAAGCACTACCTGGTCCCTAACTAAAAATCCTTTACTTGCCTCAAATACCTTTGGAAAAACAACTGCCTCAAGTTCTGCTGTTCCATCGGAGATTTTAATAAAAGCCATCTCCGCCGCGGTTTTCTTAGTCAAAACTTTTTTCACTCCAGTGATCACTCCACCCACTACCACTTCTGTCCCGATATGGTCGTCTGATAAATCAATTAATTTCAAAGATACATAATTTGCCAGCTTTTGCAATTTTGCCAGAAAGGGAGGTTCGTGAAGATAAAAACCCAACAAATCTTTTTCAAAAACCAGCAATTGTTCTAAAGGTAATTCTTCAACCTGAGGCAACTTTATAGCCAAATTATTTTGATCTTCCTCGCTACTAAATAAAGACACTTGACCTGACAATTTATCTTTGTTCTGCCTGTGTGAAGCTTCTAAACTCTGATCCAATATCAAAAGTTGGGATGATCTGGATCCCAAATAATCCAAGGCCCCTGCTTTTATTAAACTCTCCAAAGTTTTTCTATTAACCAACCTAGTATCTACTCTTGAAGCAAGATCCATTAGACTGACAAATTTGCCCGCTTCACGGGCTTTTAGAATAGAATCAATTGCCAGCTCACCCACATTTTTTATAGCAGAAAGGCCAAACCTGATACCCTGTTTTCCTTTCTTTATTACATCAGTAAGTTGCCTTTCCAATTCCTCTTTAGAAAGTATTTTTAACTCCTCCAGACTAAATCCAACTCCGGAATAATTTATGTCCGGCGGCAAAACCACAATCCCCAGCCTTTTACATTCTTCAATGGCTGCTGCAATTTTATCCGTATTATCTGATTCCGCAGTCATAACTGCTGCCATAAATTCCACCGGAAAATTAGCCTTCATATAGGCAGTCTGGTAAGCTACCATGGCATAACTGGCAGCATGAGCTTTATTAAAGCCATAAGCCGCAAACGGCGCAATCAGGGCAAAAAGCTGCTCTGCTTTTTCCCTACGCATACCTTTTTTAATGCAACCCTCCAAAAATTTGCCTTTTTGCTTAGCCATTTCCGAGGGGATTTTTTTACCCATGGCTTTTCTAAATTTATCAGCCTCTTCCCAAGTATATCCTGCCAGATTAATAGCTGTTAAAAGCACATCTTCCTGATAAACCAAGAGCCCCAGTGATTGTTCTGTAAAATCCTTCATCCGGACATCAAAAAAAACAATTTTTTTGGGGTTATGTTTTCTGGTAATATATTCCGGAATAACACTGATTGGACCGGGCCTGTATAAGGCCACCATAGCCTGAATATCAAAAATAGTGGTGGGCTTTAATTCCATAACATATTTAGTCATTCCTGCTCCTTCCAACTGAAATACTCCCATGGTTTCCCCTTTAGACAGCAGTTCAAAAGCTTTTTTGTCGTTTAAAGGCACATTATTTATATCAACACTGATACCCCTTTCTTCCTTTACATATTCAACAGCCCGCCCTAAAATTGCCAAATTCCTGATCCCCAAAAAGTCCATCTTAACAAGTCCTGCTTCCTCAACCGCAAACATGTCATATTGGGTCACCAGTTTTTCCCCGTTTGACTCTTTTTGCAAAGGTGTAAAATGAGTAATATCCTCCGGAGCAATTACTATTCCTGCTGCATGAACCGAAGCGTGGCGGACAGTACCTTCTATTTTGACAGCCAAATCCAGAAGCTCCTTAATCTGCGGATTTTCCCGATACATAACAATCAATTCCGAAACTTCTTTAATGGCCTCTGCCAAAGGCTTGTGAAAACCCTGATGAGGAGGTGGTACTAACTTGGCAATCTTATCCACATCTCCGTAAGCCATCCCCATCACTCTTCCCACATCGCGGATAGCAGCCCTACCCATCATTGTTCCAAAAGTTACAATATGAGCTACCCTATTTCCTCCATATTTTTCAGTCACATATGCAATAACTTCATCTCTACGGTCATCAGCAATATCAGCATCAATATCAGGAAGTGTAGGCCGTTCTGCTGTTAAAAATCTTTCAAAAGGTAATAAATAGTCCAGAGGGTTTAAATTTGTTACTCCTAAAATATAGAGCACCAAAGATCCTGCTGCCGAACCCCTAGTATTGGTAATTATACCCCGCTGGTGAGCCCAATCCATAAAATCCCAAAATACTAAAAAATAATCTGCATACTTTTTCTTTTCTATCACTGAAAGCTCATATTCCAGCCTTTGCTTAATCTCTTGTGTTAACTTCAGCTTTCCTTCTGCTTTTTGGTAGGTAATTCTTCGCAAATAATTCATAGGCGATTCCCCTGCTGTTGTTTGAAAAATGGGAAATCTGGCAACACCCAAAGGAATTTCCAAATCTATTTTTTCAGCGATTTTTACAGTTTCTTCAACAGCTTTTGGTAAATCAGCAAAAGCTTCCATCATTTCTTCCGGAGATTTGACAAAGTAGTCAGGAGTATCAATCATGCGCAATCGATCGGTTTCAGTCAAAAATTTTCCTGTCTGTATGCAAAGCAGCGCATCTTGAGCCCTAGCATCTTCTTTGTGGATATAGTGATAATCATTGGTAGCCACCATGGGAATCCCGAGTTTAGGAGATAATTCTTTGATAGCTTCCCGGGTTAGCTTTTGAATTCCGGCGATTTCCTGCAGATCTTTTTTTACTTTTTCGTCGCTGGCTTCATCCAATGACTGTTCGTAAGGATGAGACTGCAATTCCAGATAAAAATTGCCCTCGCCAAAAATTTGTAAATATTCCTCTGCTATTTTGCTAGCTTTTTCCAAATTATCATCAAGGCTTCTGATAAATTCTCCGCCGGGACAACCCGACAGGGCAATAAGTCCTTCATGAAACTCCTGCAGCAGCTTTTTGTCTACCCGTGGCCGGTAATAATAGCCTTCAACCTGGGCAATGGTGATAAGTTTCATCAAATTTAAATAGCCTTGATAATTTTTGGCCAAAACAGTCAAATGATAGGGTTCGGAGTCCAGTTTTCCCTCTTTGTCTTTGTGGGATCTCTTGGCCACATACATTTCTGCCCCGATAATAGGTTTGATGCCCGCCTCACGGCAAGCTTTGTAAAACTCAATGGCCCCGTACATGGCCCCATGGTCAGTAATAGCCACCGCTTCCATACCCAAAGACTTAACAGTTTTAACAAGTTGGGGGATTTTGGATAGCCCGTCTAATAAAGAATATTCACTGTGACCATGAAGATGTACAAACTTAGACATTGCGCAGATATTTTAGCAAGATTTCCGCAACTTTAGAAGCATCTGCTTTGCCAGAGGATTTGCGCATTACTGTACCGATTAAAGCTTGCAAGACAGATTCCTTGCCTTTTTGAAAATCTTCAACTGCTTTGGGATTTTCTGCAATAGCTTCTTTGGCCAGTTTTTTTAAGCTTTCTTCATCGCTAATTATTCCCATGCTCGTACCTTTTATACTAATCACTACTTGAGCCGGCAAAACTTCTTCTATGTTTATTTTTCTGTTGATAATATAATTGGCAGCTTGTTTGATATCAGCTCCGTCCCTGACAGTTTCTTCATAAAAATCAGCTAATTCTCTGGATTCTGTCAAAATCTCTGCCTGTTGTTTTGTTAAACCATATTGTTTTTGAAATCTTGCTAGTTTATCCCAAGGCAATTCAGGCATTTGTTGCTGAAGTCTGATAGCTGAAGACTGAAGACTGATCTCTGGTATATCCGGTTCCGGGAAATATCTATAATCATGCGCTTCTTCTTTTGACCTTTGTAAGTAAGTTTCTTTTTTTTGCTCATTCCAGCCTCTAGTTTCTTGTGTTAATTTTTTTCCAGCTTCAAGTTCAGAAATTTGCCGTTTAATTTCATACTCAATAGCAGCCACCATAAACCTGAAACTATTAATATTTTTTAGTTCTACACGATAATTTGGAAGCCCTTCGACAAGCTCAGGGCGAACGCTGACGTTCGCTTCCAAACGCATATCTCCTTTTTCCATATCCGCATTTGACACCCCCAGATATCTAAATAATTGTTGGAGCTTCTTGGCATAATCCCTAACCTCTTCCACCCCTCTAAAATCAGGCTCTGTCACTATTTCTACTAGTGGAACACCACTTCTATTAAAATCTATCATAGTTTCATTCCCCCTGTGATTTAATTTTCCTGTATCTTCTTCTTGATGAGCTCTATTAATTCTAATTTTTCTTCCAGCTATTTCAATCCAACCATCTACACAGAGGGGCCAGCGATATTGGCTAATTTGATAACCCTTTGGTAAATCAGGATAAAAATAATTCTTTCTTTCAAATAAAGATTTCTCGCTAATTTTGCATCCCAAAGCAAGTCCTATCATCATGCAGTATTCCAAGGCTTTTTTATTTGGTACAGGGAGAGCCCCCGGAAGCCCCAGACAAACAGGGCAAACATGGGTGTTTGGCTCTTTGCCAAAGTAATCAGCGCTGCACCTGCAAAACATCTTGCTTTTGGTATTTAACTCCACATGTACTTCCATGCCTATAACTGGTTCATAATTCATAACTTTGGTTTATCCTTTCTCCAGTCAGTTACTTGTTCATAAGCAAATCCTACTTTCAAAATTGTTTCCTCATCCCAAGCTTTACCTAAAACCTGCAATCCTACTGGTAGTCTGTCAACGAAACCGCAGGGGATTGATAAAGCAGGGATACCTGCCAAATTAGCAGAAATTGTATAAATATCAGATAAATACATAGTCAAGGGGTCGTTGATTTTTTCTCCTATGTTCCAGGCTACAGTTGGAGAAACAGGACCAACTATCACATCACACTTTTCAAAAGCTTTTTCAAAATCTTGTTTAATTAGCGTTCTTACTTTGGCTGCTTTAACATAATATTCATCATAATAACCGCTTGATAGAGCATAAGTCCCCAACATAATTCTTCTTTTAACTTCTTCACCAAAATTATCCCGTGATTTACCATACCTAATTCCATCAAATCTAGCCAAATTAGAGGATATTTCCGATGTATTAATAATGTAATATGCTGCCAAGGCATATTCACTGTGAGGTAAACTCACCTCTTTAATTTCTGCCCCCAATTCCTCTAATTTTTTTATAGCGTCTTGTATAACTTTTTTAACTTTAGGATCTAACCCTTCACCGAAGTATTCCCTTGGAACTCCAATTCTTATATTGTGCGTCCACCTTAGAGGTGTCCGCACGAATTTTTTACCATAACAATTACCATCCATTTTATCCTCACCTGAAATCCATTCCAAAACCAAGGCTGCATCATCCACAGATTTAATAATTGGCCCAATAGTATCAAAGGATGAGGTAACGGCAATTAAACCATATCTGGAAACCCGACCATAAGTAGGTTTAAGCCCCACTACTCCACAAAGGGAGGCAGGTTGCCTAATTGACCCACCAGTATCAGAACCAAGGGCAAAAACACAAAGATCAGCAGCCACGGCAGCTGCTGAACCGCTTGAGGAACCCCCGGGAACTTTATTCAAATTCCATGGATTTTTAGTTGGACCATACGCAGAATTTTCTCCTGATGAACCCATGGCAAACTCATCGCAATTGGTCTTGCCAATTACTCCCACTCCTTGGGTATCCAGCATTTTAATTACAGAAGCATCATAAGGAGGCACAAAATTTGCTAGAATTTTAGAAGAAGCAGTGGTTATAATATCTTTGGTGGAAATAACATCTTTAATGGCAGCGGGAATTTTTTGGCAGCTATCATTAACAGCAAGATATGCATTTAACTTGGGATTTAATTTCCTAATTCTTTCCAGATAAGATTTATTTAATTCGTTAAGCGAGAATTTTTTATCTTTTAATGATTCTATTACTTCTGTTAATGTTAGGCTTGTTAAATCATTCATTAAATACCCCTTTGGTCACATAATGACCTTTCTTGTTTGTTAAACTAGCCTCTGTTTCATCATCTCTTGTAACATTGGATAATCCAGATACATTGAATGTCGGCTCCACCCCAAGGGTGTCCGCTTGATTTAATTTTTCCATGTAATCTAGGATTTTGGATAGCTGTTTGGCATATTTCTCCTCTTCATTTTGGGAAAGAGGCAAATTAGCTAGCTTTGCTACATGTTTAACATTTATTTTCATGCTTTGATTATAATTGATTATGCCGTAACTTTGAATAGTTTAAATCACTTGATTAATCAAACCCCATAGTGTATAATACTCTCATGGTTATTAATGCTGAATTAGAAAAATCTTATCTTGTCACACCATCTACGGATATGCTGCTTGCTACTCCTCCAGTAGGCGTTTCAGGTGAAATTCAATTATTCCATGGTAACATAAGAACATTTGGAAAGAATCCACCAATCTATGATCCGGGTTCACTAGTCATTTTTGCTTCAGAACCTCGACCAACAGAAGTATACATAATGCGTCGCAGCTTAACAGCCGAAGAAATCAACAGAACTGAAAATCTTATAAGAAACCTTTTAGCTAACCCTGATAAAAATGTGGTAAGAGCTGCAGATAAACTAGGGATCACTTCCATTATCAACCCTAATGGGGAGTTTTTACCTGTAAGGCTTTTAGCATCACAACAAGAAATTGCTGATCATAGAGAATCTCTAAGAACTTCAATACTAAATCACCCTTTTTCACAAAAATTAAGAGAACCATTTAGAAACATTAGAAACATTCTTTTTGACGGTAATGCTTTTGGCGGGCATGCCCTTTATATAACTCTTGGTCTACAAGGCATGTGGTTGGATCTTATTGGAGGAATTGAATCTGAACCAACAATACTCTCACTGGGCCCTACTTTAGCGCTTATCCCTGCCCTATTGCTTCCATATACCGGTTATGATAGGCGGAGGGAACAAACTCAAGCACATCTCATAACTTTCGGACCTACTATAGCTTTTGGATTCACGATGGGAGGGATAGTATCATCTTTTTTGCTTAAGCAAGATATAGTTCAACAGTTTAGAGATATGTTAATTACATTCCCTGCTATCGGGGAATCATCCTTGTCGATTTCGAATCTCTTTGGTCTTGGAGCTGCTATAAGGGTATTACTGGCTTATATTGAAACAGGATATATGTCCAGGGATAATCGATATGAAAAATGGGTATTTCTTGATCCTCCTCTTAAAACAAGACAGTTAATAGGAAAGCTTCAAGGAATGAGGGAACATATCCTTGCTGACAGATTTATTCAAGCCTTTCTTAGGCAAGAAGATGGGGAACTGCTTCGTGAAGATCCAGTAGCCTGGGATTATTATCTTAAGCTACCTGAAAAAGAAAGGGGACGGCTCAATCCCGGAATTGTACAGCAACTTGTACTGGAGTCACACGCTCCTCAACTTTGGAGTCCGATGCGAAAAGAATTACGGGCTTGGTTTAACCCTGAAACCGCTCAAGAAGCTAGACATAAGACTGCTTACACAAGAAGACCTCGCCGGGGAACATCTGGACTAAAAAAATGATTTGACATATAATGGATTTATAATCGTGGACAAGAAAACATTGGGAACTAAAATATATAACTTTTTTGAACAGCCAAAAGGTTTTTGGGCAATTGCCACCCAGATTGTCATTTTTTTTCTGATAGTTTTATCTGTAGCCAATGTGGTAATTGAGTTTTTCTACCACCCTTTATTTCTTCGCTTTGAGTCTCTGTTTCATCTGGCCAATAATATTATTCTGGCAGCATTCACCGTAGAATATGTCTTGCGGCTCTACGGAGCGCCAAAAAAGCTGGCCTTTGTCAGAAGACCAATGAGTATTGTTGATTTTCTGGCTATTTTCCCCAACTATGTTGAGTTTTTCCTGCCATTTTTTGTGGAAACAACAGAAATTCGAGCACTGCGAATTATCCGTTTCCTACGGTTTGTGAGAGTATTAAGAGTGCTCCGGGTTTTCCGTTACGCTTCTTTTTTTAAACGGATCTTCCAATATCAAAATACCATTTTGCAAGCAATAACCCCTATTTTGGGAATGTTTATTGGACTTAAAGCCGTTATTTGGGTTTTGGAAGTAAATGGCTGGTGGATTGATATTCAGGGTTTAGGTGAGCTTTTTGCCATTATTGGTTTTGCCCTGGGTATTATTCTTTCTCAAAAAATATCAGCCACTTATGATAAGTTTCTGCAGGTGGAGGAGGCTATTGTCAGACTATACGGCACACTTTCCTCTCTGCGGGAAATTCTGGACTCGCAAAAGAAAAATCTGGGTACCACTATCACCAAACTGTGGGCCAAAGACTTTTTATCAATTCTCAAGGATCCCAAAGCCAATAACTTTGCCATCAATCGTGCCAATAGCGCCATCTTCAAAGCCGTATCTCAAATTGAAAAAACTCCTTCCGAGGTAACCATGCTTCATGGTGAAATATCCCGTGACGCGGCTTTTTGCCTGTCCAAGAAGGTAAGAATCACTCCCAAAGCCTACGATAATCTTCTTCAACAGTCAACGGTTCTCTATTTAACCTTGATTGCTGTTTTTATTCCCGGCATTACCGGCATGATATCTACAGTTGTAGCTACTTATATTCTCTACGGCATGTATAATATCACTCAGGATCTTGACTCAATTTTCGGAGGAGAATTTAGTCTGATGAATATTGATATGACAGAGCTTGAATATCTGGTGGAGAATTAAACTTTTATGAAAGTGCTTATTTTATTTTGCGGCGGTACCATTATCATGCAGGAGTCCAAAGAGGGCTCATTGGTAGTTGCGGAAAAGCAAAAAGCAATCAAATCCCTTCTCTCTTTGGAACCACGCCTTAAAGAAGTCAGCAAACTGGATGTTGAATATGTAGATAATATAGACAGCAGCAATATCACCGGAGCGCACTGGGATAAAATTGCCACCATCATAGCCAAAAAATATGACCGCTACGATGGCTTTGTCATAACTCATGGAACTGACACCATGGCTTATACCTCAAGCGCCCTTTCTTTTGCCCTGCAAAATCTTGGTAAACCTGTGGTAATAACCGGCTCGCAAATTCCCGGCAATCAAATAGAAACTGATGCAAGGCGAAATTTTGTCAATGCGGTGCGTTTGGCTACCATGGATATTTCCGGAGTAATGGTGGTTTTTGACGAAGAAATAATATTGGGAGCCCGCTGTTCAAAGGTTTCAGAGAGTAAACTTGATGCTTTTGAAACAATCAACTGGGATGATCTAGGAGAGATACGGATAGATATTAGACTTTCGGATGAACACAAGCCCAGACACAATCGTCCGCTCAACCTGCAAACAGGCTATGAAGAAAATATTGCTGTCGTGACCCTTTTTCCACAAATGACCCCAACCACTCTTGGCGCAATTATCACAACCGGCATCAAGGGACTAATTCTGCGAGGTTACGGCTCGGGCAATATTTCATATGCCTATCTGGAGGTTTTAAAGGAACTAAAAAGCAAGAAAATTCCCGTAGTGGTCAACACCCAATGTCTGGAGGGAGCCACCCTGATGCATCTTTATGATGTGGGCAAGAAAGCTTTGGAAATGGGAGTTATCCAGGCACACGACATGTCGCTTGAATGTGTTACCACCAAACTAATGTGGGCCCTTAAACGAGGCCCGTACGAAACCATCAAAGAGATTATGCATCATAACTATGTCGGTGAAATTAATGTTGAAGGCAAAATCTACTAAACTTTTCCCTGCCTGCCGGCAGGCAAGCCTTCCATTTCATGCAGGGCTTTGAGATTTTATTGGTAATGATCGTTAATATCAATAATTTCTATTTCCCCCTCATTTGTTAATGCGAAAATTGCCCTGTATTTTCTATCAATTCTAAATGAATACAATCTAAACTCTTTGGGTTCAATAATCTCCGTATTTAGAGAGGGATAGCTAAAATTTTCTGAAAGCAACTTTATTTGTTTATTAAATTTTTTGGTTAAGTCTCGTCTGTCTAAATATTTTCTTAAAGTTTCTTTGAGAGGTTTAACGTTCATAAAACGAGGAGGTTTCGAGCCCTTTTACAACGCTATCTATGAATTTTTGGTTGTATTTGCCTGTTTTGGATAAACCCTGTCTGACTTCTTCCAAGGGACGCTGCACAAACGGTTCCAATTTAAGCTCTCCTGTAAAATATCGGCGAAGTAAAGCTCTGATAAATTCGGAGCGTGTTGCAAAACCTTTTTTTTGAGCTTCTGCATTCACCCTTTTCGCTATTTGGGACGGTAGGGAAATAGTTATTGTATTCATAATCTCAATCTTTCAGATTGTAAGAATATTTAACAATATTTAAGAAATTTTGTCAAGTCTTCCCTGCCTGCCGGCAGGCAGGCCTTCCATTTCATGAAGGGCTTTGAGACGGGCGGCAATTGGAGGATGGGTGTTAAAAAGTCCTGCCAGCCACTCACCGGCTTGCTTACCTTTTAGAGGATTAACAATATACAAATGGGCGGTTCCCCTATTAGCCACTTCCAGAGCTTCTTTATCAGAGGAAATTTTAGCCAAAGCAGAAGCTAGACCTTCCGGATATCTGGTAAGTAACACTCCCGAAGCATCTGCTAAAAGTTCTCTACGGCGGGATACTGCTAACTGGATTAACATGGCCACAATCGGGGCTAAAATAGCTGCAATAATAGCAATAATCATAAAAATTCCGGAATTTTTGTTATCATTATCCCGATTGCCATACCACAGTGATCTCATAAAAAAATCTGAAAGCAGGGCAATAGTCCCCACCAAAACAGATACCACAGCCATAACTAAAGTATCTCTATTGCCAACATGGGAAAGTTCATGGGCAGCCACCCCCTCCAATTCCTGTTTATTTAATTTTTCCAAAATGCCGGAGGTAAAGGCAATAGCAGCGTGTTTAGGATCTCGGCCGGTGGCAAAAGCATTTGGGGCAGAATCATTGATAATGTAAATTTTAGGGGTAGGCAGTCCTGCAGCAAGACAAAGATTTTCCACTATCCGGTAAACTTCCGGGTTGTCTTTTTGCTGGATTGGTTTAGCCCCGGAAACTCCCAAAACTATTTTATCAGACCAAAAATAGGACACAAAATTCATTATTCCTGCCATAATCAATGCAAATCCTACGATCCCCAGCCCCCCTTGTCCGTATCCAAATCCTCCGGCTATTAAATAAATTACGATTACCGTAAATAGGGAAAACAAAAACATGATCAGCCATGTTTTGAAAATATTGGAACTTCGATGATCCCATGCAGTGTTAACCGTAGCCATGTACTTATTCTAGCACAATCATGAAGTCATTGCAGGTAGTTAAAATCTTCTTTTTACTGCTCTTAATACATCTGGACCGTGATATCCCACTTCAGCACCTAAGGTGTAGGCCGCCTTCATACCTAAACCCCATATCCCAAGACTCACCATGGCAACATTAGTAAGAAAATCTGTCGTAAAACGAAAGCTAAATCCAACAGCATCTCCACTCCTTCTTCTAGAAGCTTCATCAAAATGCACAGTTCTCGGCATTAAAACATGACTTAGTATTGCATAACCTACTCTCCACATTTTATCGCCTTCTATACCCATTTTATTTAAAATTTAACTTCTACTTCTTTTTTTTCTTCATCAGTTGCTTTGAAGAAAACTTCTTTGGAAAAGTTAAACCACTGGCCAACTAAGCTGGAGGGGAATTGTTCAAGGGAATTATTTAAATCCAAAACATTGGTGTTATAAAATTGCCTGCTGGCTGCCACTTTGGTTTCGGTATCGGACAGCTCATCCTGCAACTTGATAAAATTTTCCGAGGCTTTTAAATTGGGATAGTTTTCCGCCACTGCAAAAAGACTTTTTAGTGCTCCTGTCAACATATTATCAGCTTCTGCTGCCTGTCCCGGATTTTTAGCATTCATCAAAGAAGTTCTGGCTTTGGTCACTTCTTCCAAAACCCCTTTTTCGTGTTTAACATAACCTTTAACCGCTTCCACCAAATTGGGAATTAAAGAAGACCGCCTTTTTAACTGTACATCAATCTGGCTCCATGCCTCTTTAACGCGATTGCGCAGGCTAACGAGCGAATTATATGTCCCCAGCAGCCACAAAACTACTAAAACAATTATTCCAATAACAAAGTAAGTAATCATTATAATACAGCAGCTCCCATTTTTCTTTCCAGATTTTTGATCCGGTCACCATAATCTTCAAATACCGGAACAACAACCTCATGAAATCCTTCCACAAAACTATCCAGCATAAGATCCTTGCCCTCTGCTGATTTTAAGGCTGCCAAAGAACCTTTCTTAATTGCTTCTTGACCTTCTCTTGAATTTAGAACCTCCAAGGTACCTTCTTTAATTAATTTTTTGAATACCTGTTGGTCTTTAGCTATCATGATTTTATCTTAAACCATTTGGCGAAATTTGTAAAGTCCCAAGTATTAACTATGTCTTTATCTTCTCCCCATCCGCGGCGGGCAACAGAAACCCCAAACCTCATATTATCCATTTGAGAAAGTTCATGAGCATCAGTATTAATTACAAATTTCACTCCATACTCCAAGGCACTTCTGACCAAATCATCCCGCAAATCCAGCCTGTTGGGATAACCGTTAATTTCCAAAAGTTTTTGATTTTTAACGCAATATTTAAAAATTTCTTCCCAGTCGGCTTCTGACGAGTCTCTTTCATTAAGAAGCCTATTAGTTGGATGGGAAACAATATCTACATGGGGATTTTGTAAAGCCAGCATTAATCTTTTAGTAATATCGTTTCTGTGCCCTGAATGAATTCCGGCAATGCAATAATCCAAAGTTTCCAAAGCCTCATCAGGAACAGATAGATCACCATTACCTAAAATATCTATTTCGAGTCCATTTAGTACTCGAATACTTTTTGTGTTCATACTTTGAATAACTTTTGCTCTCTTCTGAACCCAACTTATTATTTCTTCTTTGCTAACAGAAGTAAAACCGGGCGGATGATCAGATATACCCACATATTCATATCCCAAATCAATTGCTTTTTTTACTATTTCTTCTATAGAATCAGCTCCCGGACCATGTGATGGACTTTTGATAGGGTAATTTGAGTGTAAATGTAAATCTCCACGAATATCACCAATTTCTACTAATTTCGGCAGCTTGTGATTTAAAGAAGCTTCTATTTCTCCGGTATCTTCCCTAATTTCCGATGCCGGAATATCCATGTTTAATAATTTATAAAATTCCTCTTCTGTTTTCGTCTTAGTGTGTTCACTTAATGTTAATCCATTTGCTTGAGCTAGTGTCCGAAGCTTAATATTATGTGCTTTAGAACCTGTAAAATGCTGCAAAAGCGCTCCGTAGCTTTCAGGTTGACCTACAAGAATATCAACCTGTAATCCACTTTGCAAAATAATCGTGGCTCTGGTGTCCCCTTTTTCTATTATTCTATCAATTCCGGGCATTTGACAAAAATAATCAACCACTTTTTGCGGATTTTTGCTTGATGCGGAAAAATCCAAATCCCCTATTGTGGCTACCATCCGGCGAAGCGATCCTAAAGAGTGAACTTCCAGAACATCTTTACTTTTCTTAAGATAATCCAGTATTCTTTGGGCTTGGGCAAAAGCATACGGTAAAAGCATTCTATCACCCTTTATAATTTTACTTTTTAAATCACCGAGGCTTATTACTCCTGATTTAACTAATTTTTGGGCAGTTTTAGGACCTACTCCAGGAACATCCAATAATTCAAAAAATATAGATTTCAAACCTTTTTTAACATCATTAAAATGTTTAACACGGCCGGTTTTAAAAAGCTCATCTAAATATCCTTGCATTTTCTGTCCTAATCCCGGGATTTCATCTAATTTTCCCTCTTCCCATAAATCCTTTATTTCAGATGTGGAGTGCTCTATATTATCTGCAGCATTTTCATAAGCTCTTATCTCAAACACGTTTCCCGTTTTTTTGATAATATATGCTGCCGCCACATCTCTTAAGATTTTGGCAATTTGTTGATTAGAAGCCTGCATAATGATAATATATCACAAAGCAGGATATGGGCTCGAAGTGTAACGGTCTGCACGACTCCTTGTCAAGGAGTAGGCAGCGGGTTCAACTCCCGTCGAGCCCGCATTTGTAATGCGAAATCTCAATTGACACACTTTTAAGAAATCTCAACTGTCACAGAAGAAACTACATGATTTACTTTTGTAAACATTTTAAACGTCATTGCGAGCGACTGAAAGGAGCGTGGCAATCTTCCCATTCCGTTGAAGATTGCTTCGTCGCTACGCTCCTCGCAATGACAAGTAATGTGACAATTCAGACTTCGTTTATATGTGACATCTTAGACTTCGCTTAACAGCATTTTGGCCTCTTGACCCATTCGACAAGCTCAGGGTCTGCGCCCCTAAATTTAGGGGCTTGACAATCTATCCATAATGGTTTAAAAATCAGATTAGAAATCTGCTCATACTGCCCCATAAACAAATGGCTAAAAAAGCTCAAGAAATAAAAGTTGATCAAGACAACGGATCATACTGGAATAAAATAAACGAAGAAACTCAATCAAAACAGTCAAAACTTAGCATGGTGTTGGGAGCTTTAATTATCCTGGTGGCAGGTGTTTTGGTTTTTAATTATTTTAATAAAAGCAAACAGGATTTAGGCCCGGCTCAACAAACAACTCAAGAAGAACAGACAGATGTTTCTGTTGAAAATCTTCCCGGCAATTATACTGTTAAAGAAAGGGACACTCTGTTTTTAATTGCTGAAAAATATTATCAGGATGGATATAAATATAGCGAATTAGTCAAAGAAAATAATTTAACCAATGAAAATACCATAGAAGTTGGACAAGTCCTGCAAATTCCAAAGCTAGGGGAAGAGCCGGCTATTGGCGGAGGAAATACCACTATCTGGGGTTCCAAAATTGAAGGCGACAGTTATACTGTGGCAGAAGGAGACTGGCTCTCTACTATTGCAGCTAGAGCTTATGGAGATATCATGGCTTATGTAAAGCTTGCAGAAGCTAATAATATTTCAAATCCAGACCTAATAGAGCCCGGCCAGGTCCTCAAAATCCCGCGCTAAAACTTTCCGGCTTATGCTATCATAAAAGCATGCCTCTTACTCATATTCAAAAAAATTACATCAGGAAAAATATCAGAAAAGAGGATGTTTCTCTGATTGCTCAAAAAATAAATGCCTCCAAGGAAGATATTTTTGATTATTTAAAAAAACGCTGGGGAGAAGAAAAGTTGCAAAATTTTATCAACAAATCTATTATTTCTCAACAAGCTCCTTCTGAAAAAAAGTCTCACGATTGGTTCAAAAATCACCAGATCCCCATACTGATTTTAATTTTCCTCATCCTGGCAACTTATGCCAATTCGCTGACAAATGAATTTGTGTCTGATGACATAGCGGAAATAGCTAAAAATCCTGATGTGGGACGGTTCAGCTACATCTTTACCCACCCGTTTGGATTTATCAGACTAATCCTCAATTGGATGGCATATCAAATAGGGGGTCTCACACCTATCTTTTTCAGGCTGATAAACATTTTCTTTCACTCCGGAAATGTAATTTTGATTTATATTTTGTTTAATTTGCTATATTCCTCAAGAAAATTAGGGTTTATTGTGGCTGCTATTTTCGCAGTTCACCCGGCTATTTCCGAAGCCGTAGTCTGGATTTCCGGCGGCACCTACCCCCAGTACGGTTTCTTCTTTTTGTCATCTTTTATATTTTATATTCTTTCAGAAAAAAAGAAACTTTTCTATCTTCTATCTTCTATCTTCTATTCTTTTACCCTCATGTCCCATCCTGTGATGCCTCTTGCTTTATTTTTGGTCTTTCCTCTTTATGAATTTGTTTTTGGGGATTTACGGAAAAACTGGCTAAAAGTTGCGCCCTATCTTTTGCTTTCCATAGCTTATGTATTTATTAACCTGGGAGCATTACCGGAGCGGGAAACCACTTTGCAATCCGTCCATTATCAGGAAAGAGGTTTTGATAATATTTTTCTTTTGGTTCCAGTAGCCCTATCCTCCTATTTTGAGTTGATTTTTTATCCCGCGGTTTTAACCCTTTATCACTCGGAACTTGTATTCGGGATATTTCAGTTTGGCATATTGGGGTTTATTATTGCGGTTTTCACAGCTGCAGTTTTATTTTTCAAAAAAAACAAATCAATTCTCTTTTGGCTCTTATTTTCCCTTCTGGCGCTTTCTCCTACCCTGACTCCTTTCAGATTAAACTGGATTGTAGCTGAAAGATACCTTTATTTGCCTTCCCTGGGAATTTTTGCTCTTGTAGGCATTGGCCTTCTCAAATTCAAAAAATATAAAGGGATTATTATTTTCTTGTTTGCGCTGATCCTAGTCGCCTTATCCGCTAGGACAATCTTGCGGAACAGTGACTGGAAAAATGAAGACAACCTCTGGATTGCCACAGGCAAAACCTCGCCGTCTTCACCCAATAACCATAATAATCTTGGGGATGTTTACGGCCGCCAGGGAGATAAACAAAAAGCGCTGCAAGAGTTTCAAACAGCTATTGCCTTAAAACCCAATTACGGCGACGCTTATCATAATCTGGCCAATACCCAGAGAGAATTAAATCAGTTAGACAAAGCTTTGGAGAGTTACCAAAAAGCCCTGGAGTTTAACCCTAATCTCTGGCAATCTCATCAAAATATAGCAGCTATCTATTTCCAATCAAAACAATATGGTTTAGCAATGGAAAGTATTCAAAAAGCCCTAGTCATAAATCCTAAAAATCTTAATTTACAGGTTAATTTGGGCGTTATTTATTTGAGTCTGGGACAAAAAGAAAAAGCCAAAGAAATTTTTTCTGCAATTTTAAGTATAGATCCCCAGAACCAAATAGCTAGACAGGGCCTACTTGAGGCAAACAAATAGAGCCGGTGGACGGGATCGAACCGTCGCTCCCCACTTTACGAAAGTGGTGCTTTACCACTAAGCTACACCGGCACTTCATTCTTCAGTGTAAACTGGAGCGGGATACCAGAATCGGACTGGCGGCTCTACCTTGGGAAGGTAGCGTATTACCACTATACAAATCCCGCATGTTGGAATTATATTATAATAAAAGTACTTATGCGATACCGATACCGCGCAGCCAGGAAAGCTGCCAAGAAAAGCAAATATAATTTTCTTGCCACCATCATTATCATTACCTTTTTGCTTTTTGCCACCGTCAATTGGATCCTTCCTAATCTGATTCAAGGACTGGGGTTTATTAGGGGATTCTTTAATACACAAACTCCCAAAAAAATAACCACACAACAATCCTCCACCCTAGCCCCTCCTGTTTTAAATATACCTTACGAAGCTACCAACTCCGGAAAAATCATGGTCAAAGGTTATGGAACTCCCAAAACCAAAGTCCTAATCTTTGTTGATGAAAGCCGGGCAGGTGAAACAGAAAGTTTAGAGGATGGCTACTTTGAAGTTAAAGATATTTCTTTAAATTTAGGGAGCAATTCTATTTTTGGAAAAACCCAGGGGGGAAACACGGATAGTCTGCCTTCCAAAATCATCAAAGTTTTTTTTGACAGCGAAAAACCAACTTTAGATATTTACGAACCCGGCGATAATACAGAAGTTCATGGCGATAAAAAGGTTAAGGTTTCCGGCAAAACAGAAAGCGGAGTAAAAGTATTTGTTAACAACCGAAGAGTAATTTCCAACTCCGATGGTACTTTTTCCCTGGATTATCCATTAAACGAAGGTGATAATACTTTAATCATCAGAGCCGAAGATATTGCCCAAAACCTGATGGAAATTCAAAGAAGAGTGATATTTAAATGAGTATTATTGCCTGGATTTTAACACTTTCTATTGTAGCCGGTCAGCTCATCCGCCTGCCCTTTGGCCCGGGATCAATGAATCTTTTGGATCTTTTCATCATCGGCTTTGTCATCTTTCATCTGTTAAAATTTAGATTTAAGCTCAAAAAGCCACCTGTTTTCATTAAAGTCGCAATTTTTTTTGTACTAATTGCTATGCTTTCTCTGATATTTTCCCCCTTGGAATTAACTTTGCCCCAAATACTCATCAGTTTCTCTTACACTTTAAGATTTTTGTTTTATATTGTGTTTGCCTGGATCATTTCTCCAAACTTGCATGCTTTAAAACTGGCCGGAGTTTCTCTGGCTATTTTGGGTTTACTGCAACTGATTTTTTTCCCTGATTTAAGTTTTCTCTCTATTTTAGGTTGGGATCCTCATTATTTCCGGATAGTTTCCACTTTTCTGGACCCAAATTTTACCGGAGCATTTTTTGTCTTAACGCTAATTCTAATAAGAAAGAATTATGCTGTATTTGCGCTGGTATATCTGGCTCTGCTTCTGACTTTTTCCAGGTCAAGCTATGGCATGTTTTTTATTAGCTTTTCCACTTTGGCATATTATTTAAAATCCTTAAAGCTCCAACTGCTAACTCTTGTTCTTTTCGCAGGACTCATTCTTGGTTATTTTCTTTACAGTCGGTTTATTTCTTTACCCAAAAATATAGACAGGACTGCTTCGGCCTCTTTTAGAATAAATACCTGGACAGAGGGCTGGCAACTTTTTGAAAAACATCCTTTTTTAGGGGTAGGTTTTAATGCCTATCGCTATGCCATCAGAGAATACGACCTGACAGATGAACAATTTTCAAAAAGCCACGGATCCGGAAGCAACGATTCTTCGCTGCTTTCTGTTTTAGCCACTACCGGCCTAGTCGGAATTTTAAGCTATTTTCTCTTTTTAAATTCAATAAGAAGAAATCTTATGCCTGCTGTGTTAGGCCTTTTGTTCCACAGTTTCTTTTCCAACAGTTTGTTTTTTCCGCCCATCCTGCTTTGGCTTATTCTTGCAGCAGCTGCTGATAAAGCCGGTTCAGGTTCTTAGCCGACTTTTGCCAGGAAAATTTTTTGGCCTGCCGCAGTCCCTTGACAATCATTTTTTTTCTCAAATCTTTATCATTAAAGACGGAAATTAAAGCTTTTTTTAAACTGTCTTTATTATTGGGGTCAATATAAAGCGGCGCTTCTCCGCCCACCTCGGGCAGAGAAGAGGTATTAGAACAAATAACAGGAACTCCGCTTGTCATAGCCTCAAGTACCGGAATACCAAAACCCTCATAAAAAGAAGGGTAAACTAAAGCTAACGCTCCGGATAGAAGTTTAGGCAAATCAGTATCCTTTACAAAACCAATAATTTCAATTTTATCCCGATATTTTTTGGCAAAATCAAAAATTTCCTCGCTTCCCCATCCTGCCCCACCTGCCAAAACCAATTTATTTTTGAGGCCACTTTCTAAAAAAGCTTCAATCAACATACGGATATTTTTCCGGGGTTCTATCGTAGCCATCGATAGAAAATATCCTTTCTTGCTCCTATTCGCAACTCCTGAAAATTGTTCCGATACTCCGGGATATATAACTTCCACCTTTTTATTTGGAGCAAATTGCAGAAAATCTTTTTTGGAATACTCTGAAATAGTAATTACCAGGTCTGCGTTTTCTTTAATTCTTTTTAATCTTACGCTATCAAGCTGAATAGTTTTTTCTTGATGCCACTCCGGATGCAGTATTGGAGTCATGTCAAAAACAGTTGCCACTTTTTTGCCTTGTTTTTGAAACGGTAAATACCAGTTGAAATTGTGAAATATATCAACAGGGCCGACTAATTTTTCAATTGCCGGCCAGTTTAATGCTTGCCAGAGTAAAAATGTTGTTCTAAATGCTCTTGCAGGAATGGTATAGATAGCTAATCTAGCATTCGAATACTTTTTATACTCAATATTTTTTAAATAATTCCTTGTTTCAAAAGTGGATATCCCAAATAAGACAAACCGATCCTGTTTGTTTATTTCCAGTAAGACCTTGATCAGTTCAAAAGTATAAACTCCAATGCCTGTTTTTTGTTTGTCATTTAAAGGAGAAATATCTATGCCTATTGTTTTCATCTTTTAAAAATAAACTTGCGGATAAAGAATATTATTAACGCTGTGCTTAAAATATCCGAGGCAACAGTAATCCAGGAAGCTGCTAAAAAGCCAAATCTTGGAATAAATATTAGGTTTAAAATGATGTTAAACAGTAGCGGTAACAAAGAAATCAAAATTACTTGCTTTAAATACTTGTCGGTTGAGAGTAAAATTTGGGAAGCAGGCACATATATGAACATAAAAGGCACTGTCAAAGAAAGAATTCTGATTACTTCTATAGCAGGTAAATAACTTGGCAGGAAAAACCTAATAAGGGGGGGTAGAATTAAATTATATGCAAGAAAAACCAAAGCCGAGAGGAACACCATTGTTTTCACGCTTTGGGAAAATAGCAACTTAATCTTAGTCAAATCATGATCATGCAGCTTGGCAAGGGTTGGAAATAAAACAATAGCCAAAGAGCTGGGGATAAAGACAAGAGCTTCTAAAAATTTGTATCCTGCGGAATAAATTCCTGTTTCAAAATTTCCCCTCATATAAGAAAGCAGCAGGGTATCAATTCTAAAATAAATAAGGCCTAAAATAGCCAGAAGTCCGTATGGCAAGGCGCCTTTTATTACCTTAATTAGAACTTTTGTTTTGATAAAAGAAAGCAAAGCCATTTTTTGGAATTTTAAAAGGGCCAGCGTAACAACCAGATAAGCAACTTGTCCTACAATTAAAGCTACCACCGCGCCTGTTGTTCCAAATCCCGAATTTAGTAGAAAAATTCCGGCCAGAGTTGTAGCTACATTCAATACAACCAGGGAAAGCGCAGATAGTTTCATTTTTTGCACGGCAATGAAAATACTATCCGCAGTTTGGGCAACTGATGCCGGCAAAACAGTCAGGATTGCCAAAAGACTAAGGCCAACTCTAAATTTATCAGGGTCAAAAATATAAAGTACCAGTGAAAACACGGCAAAAAGTAAAGAAGTTATTGTCAGGCGCAAAATTGAGATATTTGAAAAAACCTCCGCAATTTTTATACTGCCCTTGGCAATCTCTCTTATCAAAAATCTGCTGAAACCAAAATCTGCAAAAGCCGCAAAAAGTGAATAGTAAGCTAGCGCTACGGAATAAAGTCCAAAATCCTCCACCCCCAAGGATCTGGCCAAATAAATGGTATAGAAAAAACCAATTATTCTCCCCAAAGCCTGTGCCCCAAAAAGCCAGGATGTTTGTTTTAAAATTGATTTCATTTGTGGATGGAGAGGGATTTGAACCCCCGGCATCTGCAATGTGAATGCAGCGCTCTACCACTGAGCTATCCATCCAACCACCAACATTCTACCATCCCCCATCTTGCATCTCAACTTATGAATTTGAGATAATGCGGAAATGGATAATGAAAACGACCAACTAATTTACGGGGATCAAATAAATAAAGGTTTTTTTGGCAGCCTAAAAGATCACATAATAGATTTGATCCAAACCCTGGTAGTTTTCGGAGCAATTTTTACTGTTATTTATCTTTTTGTGGCCCAGCCCCACAAAGTTTCCGGCAGTTCCATGATCCCCACTTTTCAAAATGGCGACTACATCATCACGGATAAATTAAGTTACAAATTAGGCCAGCCCAAAAAAGGGGATATTATTGTTTTAAAAAACCCAAGGGACGAATCACAGGATTTTATCAAAAGAATTATCGTCCTGCCCGGGGATACAATAAAAATTTCAGGCCGTTTGATTTATGTTAACGATACACTCCAAAGCGAACAATATCTCCCTAAAAACACCCCGACAGCTTCCGGAGCAATACTGCAGGAAGGTGAAACAGTCAAAGCAGGACCAAATCAATATTTTGTGCTTGGAGACAATAGAACTCATTCTTCGGATTCAAGGGAATGGGGATCTATTACCCGGGAAGAAATTGTTGGCAAAGCCTTTTTCAGATACTGGCCGCCTCAAAGTTTTGGATTTATTAAGTCTTGAGGTTAAAATAACCGGAAATGGCCTGATTTATATCCTTCAAAATTTCCACTGTTTGATCAGGCGTACCTTCTATAAATAATCTAACTGTAGCTTTTTTCCCTGTTTGCTCCAGTTTAACTTCGGTCTTCAAAAAACGGGATAAAGTAGCAGCCAAATCACTTTCTATATTATCAATCTCTTCCGAAATAATATGCATATCCTCAATAACTGCTGATTTTTTGGGAGGAAGTCCCACTCTGGCCCGCAACCGCCTAACTAATTCCTCTGTTCCCCTAACAGATAAATTCTTTCTCAATACTTCTTTGTAGGCTTCAATAATCAGATGTGGGTCTTCCAGGGCAGACAAAGCTCTAACATGCCCTTCAGAAGTTGCCCCGGCCATCAGAGCATCTTTTAAGGCATCGGGTAAAGTCAACAACCTGATAGTATTGGAGATGTAGGAAGGGCTTTTGGACACCCGTATCGAAATTTCACCATTAGTTAGATTAAATTCATCCATTAATCTTCTGTAAGCTTGTGCTCTTTCCAAAGGATTTAGGTCTATTCTTTGGACATTTTCCACAATTGCCATTTCCAGCATGCCTTGGGGCGAGGTCTCACGGATAATCACCGGTACCTCGACAAGGCCGGCCAGCTTTGCCGCTCTCCAACGCCTCTCACCTGCAATTATTTGATAACCAGCAGGAGTCTTAGCCACCACCAAAGGCTCCAGTAATCCATGGGTTCTAATGGATTCTGCCAGTTCTGCCAAAGATTCAGGACTAATCAATCCCCGAGGTTGCAAAGGATTTGGTTGAAGTAGTTCTATTTCAAGATGATGTGTTTGTTCGTTTTCCATAATAAAGCTAAATCACGCTGACAACTCTTTTATCAATACTTTTTTTAAAAGCCACCTTACCCGTAGATATAGCAAATATAGTATAGTCATTACCTTGTTTAGTACCAACTCCGGGGTAAAATTTATTGCCCTTCTGACGCACCAAAATATTCCCCGGAATTACTTTTTCCCCTCCAAATCTTTTTACACCCAGTCTTTTGGAAATGGAATCTTTATTTTTTCTGGTACTTCCCCCACCTGTTTTATGCGCCATGAGTGGAGTATATATTTTGTGAAAACAGAAATCAACCCCTCAATTACATTCGGGGTTAAGAGGCTTTTTTCACATCCAGCACAACTTTTAGAAATTTTTTCCTGTACCCTGTAACTTTTCTGTATTTAGACTTGGCATGAAATTTTGCTACTCTAACTTTTTCCCCCATTACTGCTCCCAAAGATTTTAAATCCAAATCATCCTTTAGGTATGGCTTACCGATTTTTATCTTGCCGTTTTCCGAGAGCAACAATACCTTTGCTATCAACTGACCTGTAACCATCAAGGACTTACCAGGGACAACCTTGTATTGCTTGCCCCCAATTTCACAAACTGCATAATCTATCATAGAAAACAAATACTACTCTGAATAGCTTGGACTGTCAATCTTTCTTTTATACCGGGCCACAGAAGCTATCAATCCCAATGCTATCATTGTAGCAATTAATGAATTTCCCCCATAAGAAATTAAAGGCAAAGTGATACCCGTAATTGGCACTAAACCAATATTCATACCTATATTAACAACTATCTGAAAACACAACATGGAAACTCCACCTATGACAAGCAAAAAACCAAAAGGATCAAAAGCTGTTTCTGCAACTTTCAAACAATAAATAATCAGAATAAGGTATAAGGCTAAAATCAGCAATGACCCCACAAATCCCATCTCTTCGGCTATTGAGGCAAAAATAAAGTCGGTCCTAAATTCGGGTAAAAATTGCAGACGGGATTGCGTTCCTCTTCCCAAGCCTCTGCCGAAAATCTCACCGGATCCCACGGCAATAGTTGATTGAATAACATTATAACCTCTACCCAAAGGATCGGAGTGGGGATCCAAAAAACCGCTCAAGCGCTCTTTTTGATAATCTCTTAAGGAAAACCAGCTAATTGGGATTACCAGAATAATCATAAAAATAATAAGGGCAACTTTTTTAAATGACACTTTTGCAGCAAAAAGCATTCCCAACCAGATTGCAAAAAGAGTTAGGGTAGAACCCAAATCAGGCTGATTAAAAATTAAGACAGCCGGGGGAGTAGCCCATAAAAGGCTTCTACCAATATTTGACCATGATGGCAGGTTTTTGGACCAGAAATCTGCCAAGAGTAGAATTAATATTGGCTTTGCAATCTCCGAAGGTTGTAAATTAATCACTCCCAAAGGAATCCATCTGACCGAACCTCTAGTCTCAAAACCAAGAATTGCTGCTACTATCAATAAGGCCACCACTGCAAAATAAAGCAGGACAGTTAGATTTCTAATAGATCTGTAATCAAACCTGGAAATAAAAAAGTAAGCTGCAATGCCCAAAAAGGCAAAAATGAACTGAAATAAAGCCAACTCTTTAGAAGATGAATAAATCACCAGGATAGCTATGGAAAGAAGCAGCACGGAACAGATAGTTAAAGTCGGGTTTAAAGAAGAAAAAAATTTCATTATTCTGCTTTTGATACTTTGAATTCCGGACCCTTGCTAATAGATAAAGAAGCAGTAGCCTTCAAGATCTCCTTTTCGTGCTTTTTGGGCCAGGAAGGAGTGGTAATCATTGTTTTATCAGCCAATGTAAAATTCTGGTCTTTTCTTTTCTGCTGGACTGCCCTTATCAACTCACGAGCCTCCCCTTCTACTTTCAAATCTTGAGTAATTTTTGTATCCAATTTTACTTTTGGTTCGCTTCCTGATGCTTCTTCAAACTTTATTTCCTTAACATTTACCTCATCTTGAAGAATTTTCTCTAATTCCGCGTCTAATTGCTTATTCCAGCTATATTTTAACAAGGCTAGGGGTTGCCTTAATTTAATTTCAGCCTCTTTTCTTTTAGCATGGGTTGCTTCTGCTATTTTTCTAATGAGTTTCATGTCTTCTGTCAATTCTTTATCAAGAAAAGATTTATCACCCTCTGGAAAATCCTGCAGATGCACAGATTCCTCACCTGTTAAATTCCTGTATATTTCTTCGGCTATAAATGGAGTAAACGAAGCCAACAGTTTGCTTAATGTTACCAATACTTCATACATTACAGGCAATGCAGTATCAACTCTGTTTCTTGACCGCCTAATATACCATGTTGAAAAATCATTGACCACGAAATCTTCAATAGCCCGGGCAGCAGTAGAAGCATCATATTTTTCCAGTCTGTCATTAACCAAAAAAATAACTTCATTTAGTCTTCCCAAAACCCATTTATCCAAAAGAGACACCTCGAAGGTGAGCCTTGGCTCCTCCGAGGTGGAGAAATTATTTAAATTTGCATAATCCACAAAAAACTTATAACAGTTCCACAAAATCAAAATAAATTTTCGTTTTATTTCATCAATTAAATTGTAACCAAACCTAACATCTGCTCCTGGGTTTGCGGTAAAAAATAACCATCGCATACCATCTGATCCGACTTTATCAAAGACTTCATCAAGGTCAATTGCATTTCCTTTTGAGTTGTGCATTTCTTCGCCTTTTTCGTCAACAACCCGACCATGACCGAAAATTATTTTGACAGGAAGTTTTTCTTCTAATGTTGCGCTCATGGCAATCATGGCGTAAAACCAAAGTCTTGTTTGCTCATACATTTCTACAGAAAAATCCGGAGGAAACCACTCACTCCAATATTTTTTATCTGTTATATAGCTAGGTACTTCACCTGCTTTTGATGTAATTGTTGAATAAGGGACAATTCCTGCATCTAACCAGGGATTTCCAACATCAGGAACTCTTTCTGTTATCCCACCGCATTTTGAACATTTTAATTTAACTTGATCAATCCAGGGTCGATGTGGGGAATGCCCTTCAAATTTCTCCCATCCCTCAACTGCTTTTTCTTTCAACTCATCATATCCTCCAACAACCTCAAAATTATCACACTTTATACATTCCCAAATTGGAAGTGCCAAACCCCAGTATCTTTTTTTAGAAATTAACCAGTCATGAAGATTTTCTAGCCAATCCAGTTCCCTTTTTTCAACAAATTTTGGCTGCCAACCCATTTCCTTGGCAACTTTTATCATTTTTTGCCTAAAAGTCCTTTTTTCAGACTGATCTTCTTTATCAACCGCAATATACCATTCATCAACAACCCTCCATACTAACTCTGATTTACACCTCCAACAAACAGGATAACTATGTTTGTAGGGAACAATTTTAAAAAGAAACTTACCTTCCTCGTAATTTGATAGATAATCTAGTATTATTTTAGGATGATTTTTTGCATTTTTGGAAGAAAAATCACCCAAATCGTCAAGATAATTTGCCTCTTCATCAATTAATTCTATAATTGGAAAGTATAATTTTTTGCTTAACTGAAAATCTTCTGTACCTGCACCAGGGGCTATATGTACCAATCCTGTTCCTTCTTCGTCTGAAATCGGTAAAATCACAGAATCTGTTTCTATTGCTTGATGTTTATATTCTCCCAAAGACCTTTTAATCCTTGGCAAATTATCAAAAGGAGAATCATATATTAAACCCATAATTTCTTCTCCTTTTATGGTTTTTTCCACATTTAATTGTAATTTCTCCGCTGCAGTTTTATTTAAATAATATTTATTTTCTTTTACACTATCTGTTGCAATTACATAATCCTTACTTGAATCAACTGCAACTGCCACATTTCCGGGTAGTGTCCATGGAGTAGTTGTCCAAACTAAAAGATACTCATCTTTTTTCCCTACTATTGGATATTTAATATAAATCGAGTCATGAATTAATTCCTTATAATCCTCGGTCGACATTTCATGTTGAGAAATAGCAGTGCCACATCTGGGACACCATGGTACCGAATCATGTCCCTTATATAACCAACCCCGCTCGTGGGTATTTTTCAGAAAATTCCAAATCATATAATTGTTTTGATCAGAGCCAGTGTGATAAGAATTATTCCAGTCCATAAATTGACCTAATCTTTTTGATTGCTCTGTAATCACATCCCCGTATTTCAAAACTCGCTCCTTACAAAGATTAATAAATTTTTCCAATGAAGCCATTTTATCTCCGGGGACGATATTCTCAATATCTTTTTTATTTTTAAGACCAAGGTTTTTTTCAACCTCTACTTCTACCCAAAGCCCTTGTTCATCATAACCATTCTGAAATCTTTGCTTATAACCTTTCATGTTATAAAACCGCTGCCACAGGTCTTTATAGGTTCTTCCCCAAGCATGATGCACACCCAAGGAATTATTGGCAGTTTTTGGCCCATCCAAAAAGGAAAATTTTTTCTCTGAAGAATCATTTTTATGAAGATATTTTTCTAATACTTTCTGTTTTTCCCAATACTCCAGCAACTCTCTCTCCATCGCCGGAAAATCAACTTGTGGTAAAACTGGTTTAAACTTCATGAAAATATTCTACCAGAATATACATTGTGAGGCTAGTGGCTTACCCACACCAGGTGTGTCGTAGCTTGACACATACGGTATTTAGATATAATCTGTAGATATGCCCTACCGAAAAACTCTTCTTGTTAGCGGTGAAATTTACCATGTTTTTAACAGAAGCGTTGCTCATCAACCTATATTTCCATCTGAAACATATTACCAAAGAGGATTAGAAGTATTGTCATATTATAACAACCTAAACCCACCGATACGCTTCTCTCATTTTGCCAGACTTCCTTCATCATTAAAAAATCAAATACTGGAAAGTTTAAATAAAGATAATCAAAAACTTGTGAAAATACTAGCTTTTTGTCTTATGCCAAATCATATACATTTTTTGCTCAAAGAAATCAGAGAAAAGGGGATCAGTACTTTTATGCGCAAATTTCAAGATAGTTATGCAAAATACTTTAATACCAGAACAAAAAGGAGTGGTTCTTTATTTCAATCAATGTTTAAAGCGGTCAGAATATTAACAGAAGAACAATTACTTCATGTTACTAGATATATTCATCTAAATCCGGTAACTGCCTATATCCTAAAAGATTTAAATGAATTATCAAACTATTCTTGGTCCTCATATCCTATTTATATTGGAAAACAATCTTCAGATATTATCAGTACAAATGAGATCCTTGGCTTTTTTTCTTCAAAGGACAAATTTATTAAATTTACAGAGGATCAAATAGATTATCAGAGAGAATTAGATAAAATTAAACATCTATTATTAGAATAATCCCGATGTGTCTATTTAACACACACCCGGTGTGGGTTTAAATCTTAAGACGGAAAATCAACCTGTAAGGAAACTGGTTTAAATCTCATGAAATAGATTTTAACAAAAAATCCTTAAACAAACTAGTGAACCCTTGCTTTAGGGAGCAAACGATGAACTTTGCAATTCTTCTTCTAGTTCCGACTCCAACCACATTTCCCTCCAAATTACTCTTGCTGCAAATGTACGACCTGCCGCTTCAGCTTGTATTTCTTCCGAAAATCTTTTGGAATAAGATTCACTTAAGGCTAAACCGATCAATGCCCCTCTTACTCTATCCATTATACCAATTACCCTATCTAACTCATAACTCTTTAACACTAGTTTATCCACCGGATCTAGTTCTGCTTTTAATCACAGTGCAAAACTGTGTGATCCTAAACCATTTGTTAATAGTTCTCGTCCTTTGGGAGTAAATCCAACTGTAGATATAACAGGAGATCCTTTTTTTTCTTCTTCGGGCATTAACGATTGCTCCTTAAGAATGCAGGGATTTCAAGATTTTCTTCTTCTTTTTCTATTTCTTTATCTTTTTCTTCTTCGTTTACTTGCTCCGTCTCCTGGGGAATCTCTTCCTCGTCAACTTGAGGTGTAGTTGTATCTGACCAGGTTTTTGGTTGTACTCCCAACGAAGAAGATCCAATGCCTGTACCCACATATTCCCGCAACCTTCTTCTGGTCTCATCAAAACCAGTAGCAATAACTGAAACTTTAATTTGATCCAATTGATCGTCTTTTATTGTAGCCCCAAATATAATATTGGCATCAGGATCTGCAGCTTGGGCTATAATTTGAGCTGCCTCGTTAACTTCAGTCATGGATAAATCAGGCCCACCAACAATATTAAATAAAACTCCTTTTGCTCCTTCAATTGAAACTTCCAGCAAGGGGGAAGATATAGCCATTCTGGCAGCCGCAGCAGCCCTGTTTTCTCCTCCTGCCATTCCAATTCCCATTAAGGCTGATCCTGCATTACTCATTATTGTTTTAACATCTGCAAAATCAACATTAATTAAACCCGGTATCACGATAAGATCGGAAATTCCCTGTACTCCCTGACCCAAAACAGAATCTGCCAACTTAAAAGCTTCCTGCAAAGTCATATTTTTTTCAACTGTTTCCAAAAGTCGCTGGTTAGGGATAATAATAAGTGCATCAACTTTATCTTTTAATGTTTCCACCCCTTCTTCCGCTACCATCATTCTTCTGGTACCTTCAAAAGCAAAGGGCTTGGTAACAACAGCCACTGTCAAAGCACCTGCGTTTTTGGCAATCTGGGCAACAATAGGAATTGAGCCTGTACCTGTTCCCCCACCCATTCCCGCAGTTAAAAACACCATGTCTGCATCAGTCAGAACATCCTGCAATTTTTGGGTTGATTCTTCTGCTGCCTGACGGCCAACTTCAGGATCACCTCCCGAACCTAAACCTTTAGTTAGAGTTTCACCGATTTGCACTTTGGTAGGGGACTGGTTATTCATTAAAGCTTGCGCATCTGTATTTATAGCCACAAACTCCACACCCTGAATTTGTTGCAGGGAAATCATAGAATTTAAGGAATTGGAACCACCGCCTCCAAGACCTATTACTTTAATTTTGGCAAATTTCTGAACATCAGGTTTAATTAACATAAATTCCGTTCCTGGGCAGAATATAGCAGATTGTTATTAACAATATCAAGACCCTAACTTAAGGCAGGAATGATTTAACCAAAGCAATACCTTTTTGCAGTATACCTTTAAACGGCAGGCTTCCCGACAAAACAGGAATACGGACTTCTCCCCCACTCTTTTGACTAACTCCATAAAGAATTAAACCCGCAGACGCAGCAAAAGAAGGCGCTTCAATCTCATCAACTAAACCTCCCAATCCTTCAATTTTCCCCACTCTGGCAGGAAAACCTAAAACATACTTAGCTTGCTCTAAAACTCCGACAGTTTGAGCCCCTCCCCCGCAAAGAACCAAACCGGAAGGAACTTGAGTACCAAAACCGCTCTTTTTTATCTCCTTACCAACATATTTGAATATTTCCTGTAATCTTGGCCTGACAATTCCTTCAACTACTGCTTTTCTGGAAATTTTTTGCACATCTTCCTCTATGCCTAGTGCTTTAACATCCAGCAATTCCTCTTCTTTTTTTCTTGAGAGTTCTGGTTTTTCTTCCCCCCCGGCGGGCTCACCTCGCGACGGCAAAACCGGACTCTTCTGTTTTTTTCCTAAATCCAGTTTTATTTTTTCCGCCGATTCCAAAGAAATCCTCAAACCCACAGCCATATCTGATGTAATATGTCTTGCTCCAATTGGTATTACTGCCGAATAAGCAACTGACCCGTCAACAAATACCACCACATCCGTAGTCTCCCCTCCTATATCAACAAGCACCACACCTAACTCTTTTTCCGTATCTGTCAAAATGGAAAGCGCTGAGGCAATACCGCCAAAAACCAACTCTTCAACATCAATACCAACCTGCTGAATACATTTAACCAGATTCCTCATGGAAGTAGTAGAACCGGTAATAATATGAGTTTGGGTCTCCAGCCTAACTCCTGTCATACCAATTGGATCTTTAATCCCTTCTTGACCGTCAACCGTAAAAGTACGGGGAATAACATGCAAAATCTCCCGCGAGGAAGGAAGAGCTATGGCTTTGGCCGCATCATTAACTCTGGCAATATCTCCCTCTTTAATTTCCCCTTCTGGTTCTGCTACGGCCACCACCGAATGGGAATTAGTGCTTTCTATTTGCGGCCCCCCAATGGAAACAAAAGCCGAAGAAATTGAATACCCTGCCATCCTCTCCGAAGCCTCCACCGATTCTGTTATACTGATAACAGCTTCGTCAATATCTACCACTTGATTTTTCCTAACCCCTTTGGATGGGGTATTAGACACGCCAAGCAAATTGATCTTTCCGGACTCCTCCGCAGAAGCTATTAAAGTTGCAATTTTAGATGAACCAACATCTATTCCACAGATTATTTTGTCCTTGGCCATATTATTTTTTCTTTGGGGCAAATCTCACAACAGGTTTATCAAACCGCAAATCGATAAACTCCACTGCTTCCCCGTTTATTTTAGCCTTATTTAAGATCAGTTGTAAAGATGCAAGTTGCATATCACTAGCTTTGTCAAGCGAAAAATTAATTTTTGGCACTGAATTTATCAGTAATATATCCTCAACTACTATTACTTCCATAATCTCTATACCAAAAAATTTTATTTTATTCAATACCGCAATAATTTTTTTAAAATCCTCGTTTTTGTTTTCCGAATAAATTTTTAAACTGCTTTCCTGATTACCGGAAAAAAGCATTCCCTCCTCGTCAACCAAAAAAGAGTCAATTGCGGTTTCGGCAGACGGAGTGCTTTCCTGATTTGTCACAATAAAAATTCTAGCTTGCGGCTCCCTGTTTCTGACTTCCAAAAAGATCTTATTTGGCAATTTTTTTATAATCCCTGCTGATTTAACACAAGTAAACTTTGATTTAAGTTTTTCTTCAATTGCAAGGCTTCTTATCAAAAAAAAGTTTGATCCTGAAATAGCAACAGCATTCAAAAGACCTTCCTTATCAACACAGGTTAAGTTACTTTCAACCTCTACAGATTTAACAATAAAAAATTTAGAAAAAAAAATTAAGTAGATACCAATAAGCAACAATGAAGTTATACCTGCTATCAAAATAGTTAGTTTTATCTTTTTTCCCATTATTTCAAAAGAATTGTTTCCAAAGCAAGTTTTTTTGCACCATCTTTAATAATGCTTTTTTTAAACTTTTCTGCTTTTATTTTTAATTTATTTATGTTTTTGAGCATTTCCCTGATATTCCAGAATAAACTATCTCCGGAGAGTTTTGATTGGGGTAAAATTTTTGCCAACCCTAAATTTTCAAAATACCCGGCATTTGTATTTTGTTCCCTGTGCCCGGCAATAGGAATAACCAATACAGGTTTTTTCAAAATTGTCATCTCGCATAAAGTATTTACCCCTGCTCTTGAAACTACCAAATCACATTCCTGCACTAATTTTCCCCATCCATCCCCAATAAACTTTTCTACTCTGTAATTTTCATTTTGTTTTACGCTTAATCTTTCAAAGTCGCCAAATTTAGAATCCCCTGTTTGATGAGTTATTTTGGCAATTTTTGTTAATTTTTCAAGACAATCCAAAACTGCCATATTAATCACATGTGATCCCTGGTTGCCTCCTGCTATTAAAACTCTGGGCACTCCAGCTGCCTTTGATTCATGCTGTATTTCAATAATCTCGTGTCTAATTGGATTACCTGTTAAAACTACTTTTTGTTGATTAAAGGAGTGGTTTTCCAAAAAAGAAATAGCAATTTTATCTGCAAAGCAAGAGGATATTTTGTTAGCCAATCCGGATATAATTGCCTGTTCATGAATGATAATTGGAATTGAAAAAAGCCAAGCCCATATTACTACAGGGACAGCTATATAACCCCCAAAAGATAAAACCACATCAGGTTTTTCTTTGAATAAAATAAAGGGCGCTTGTAAAAAACCTATTGGTATCTTAAAAAGCGAAGGAATCGTAAAAATAGTAAATTCTCTTTGCAGTCTTCCTGTTATAAGAGAAATAAACTTTACTCCCAGAGTTGGTAAAACCTGTGATTCCACAGACGGAGTACTGTCTCCCTCAAAGGTAGTTTTCCTTCCCACATATACCACCTCACATTGGTAATTTTTTTTTAGCTCCTCTATTGTTGCCAAAGCAGGTGTGAAGTGAGCTCCGGTGACAAGAACCTTCATGAAATTTTCTCCTTTGAGATGTTAAGCAAAATCCCAATAGCAGTCAAATTTGCTACCAGTGCAGATCCTCCGTAAGAGATAAAAGGCAAAGGAACACCTGTTAAAGGAAGCAGAGCCACCATGGAAGACAGATTAATAGCTGCTTGTACCCCCAACCAGGAAGTTAATCCGATTGCCAAAAGTCTGCCGAAACGGTCGCTACATTTTTCTGCAATTATCAAACACCGCAAAATCAAAAAGGAAAAAAGCATAATCAAAAAAATACCTCCCAGAAAACCCAGCTCTTCCCCGATAATACCAAAAATAGAATCAGTGCTGACTTCCGGTATATATTCAAATTTTTGCCTGGATTGACCCAAACCCAATCCAAACAAGCCCCCTGTTCCTAGCGCTATTAAAACTTGTGAAATATGGTAGGTAAAACCCTGGGGATCTGAAAAAGGATCCAAAAAAGCCAGAATTCTCTTACTGCGGTATGGGGAGGAAAATATCAAAGCAGAAATTCCCCCCAACGCAAAAGGCAAAAATATCAAAAAATGCCACCATAAACCTCCTGCTGCAAAATACAGTATTAAACTGCTCAATGTAAAAACCAATGTTGAACCCAAATCCTTTTGTAAAACCGCAGTAACTCCTGAAACTACTAAAATCAGGATTACAAAAGGTAATATTCGTGTTTTCTTTTCAAATAAAGATGCCAAAAAAATCGCCGCAGCCAATTTCATAATTTCTGCAGGCTGAACAGTCACCCACCCCAATCTCAACCAACGGTGAGCTCCCCCTCCGGCCACTCCCAAACCGGGAATAAAAACCGCAAGCAGTAACACAAAAGAAACTGCCAATAAAGGCAGTGCCAAAACCTTTAATTTGTGGTAGCTAAAATTGGCAAAGAAAAACATTGAAGCCACTCCCAATACAACCCATAAAAGCTGCTGCCTTATATAATAATAGCTATCCTTAAAATCTTTCAAACCCTGCACAGAAGATGCATCGTAAACCATCAATAGTCCAAACAATACTAATACTAAAACAGTTAAAAAAAGCGGCAAATCAAATGTTTTTCTTTGAGATTTAAGATGTGTAATTACTCGTCTCATATCTCATTTGGAAAGCAATGCCAACCAAAGACCAAAAATAGCAAAAAGTCCCTGCGCCAACCAAAATCTAACCACAATTTTGGGTTCTTCCCAGCCAATATATTTAAAATACATATGAATGGGGGCAACCGGTAAAACTTTTGTTTTAAATATTTTTTTAGAGAGAATTTGCAGAAGAGATGATCCGGCAATCACAACAAACATACCTCCGATTATTCCCAATGCCATAATTTTACCTGTCAGAAGTCCCACTACAGCCAGTGTTGCTCCAAAAGCAAAGGACCCGCCGTCACCCATAAAAATTCTGGCAGGCCAGACATTAAAATACAAAAAGGCAAATAATGTTCCTATCCAAATGCCTATAAAAGAAGCCAAAGTTAAATCCAGCGCTATGGAAGCAATTCCCAAAAAGGCAAATAGACAAATCAAAAGTAAACCCGCGGACAAACCATCCAATCCGTCGGAAATATTATAAGCGTTGGCAAAAGACACTATGATAAAAGCAGCAACAGGTATGTACCAAAGACCAATAACAAAATTGCCCAAGCCGGCAATATATAAGTTATTTATACCGGCCAAAAAATAAAGTGCAGTCCCAATCAAACCAGCCAGAATAAATTGAATAACAAGTAATTTTTTTCTGCCCAGACCCAAAAACTTACCTTTTCTTCTGGTAAAAATTAACTTAATATCATCCAGCAGTCCCAAGCTACCAAAAGAGATAAGCGTAAATAATAAGATTGTTAAAACAAATATATCCGGTTTTATCCTAAAGTTTAATAAATAAAAAACTATTGATAATACAGCCAGAATCAATATCAATAATATCCCCCCTCCGGAGGGAGTTTTTTCATCGGCTTTCATCAAGACATCATGGATAGGAGTTTGGGACTCATTCTTATTAATTGTTTGGCGTTGGAATTTTCTTTTTAGAAAAAAGAGCAAATCAATAAAAGGTACCATAAAAACGCTTGTTAGAATAAAAGATACTAAAACCAGTCCAAGCAAATATGGCATAAATTAATTTAAGCTCCCCCTCACTCTTTTTACCACTTCATCAAGCCTTGAAGACCGCTGTCCCTTAATCAAGCAAACATCACCGCTTCCCAAAATCTTCAGCAATTTACCAACTAACTGTGAATGTTGTAAATTTGCCTCAACTTTTTCTTCCCAGAACCCTAAATTCTTTAATTCGTCGGCAATTATCAAGGCTTCTCCTGTACTTAGAAAAACCAAATCAAGTTTTTCTTTATAAATTTTTTGCGCAACCTCGCGGTGCATCCTATCAGATGATTCCCCTAAATACTTCATCTCTCCCAAAACTAACACTCTTCTACGGGCAGGAATTTGCATCAGGGTATCTATTGCCGCTTCCACAGATAAAGGGGTTGCGTTTATAGTATCATCCAAAATAATTGAATTGTTTGGCCCATCCATAATTTGTAAATGATGCTCCAAAGGAGAAAGGGATTCCAGAGCAATTTTTATTTTGGTTAAAGGAATATTTTCCAAAACTCCGAGCAATGCTGCGGCCAAGGCGCTGTAAACATTGTGTCTTCCCAAAAAAGGAAAAATCACTTTCACTCTCTCCACTCCCAGGTTTAACTCAAAGGTAGTACTAAAATTTTCTGTTTTAATATTCCCTGCCCAAATAGTACAATTTTGGGGATCCTCTCCAAAATAAAGTACTTGACCTTTGCATTTTTCCGCCAGTTTTTTGCTGTCAATGTCACCTGCGTTTATAATTAAAGCTCCATCCTGCGGAATTTGTTCCACCAGTTTAATCATATCGTCCTGCATTTGCTTTTCTCCTCTGGTAATCAAAACCACTTTGGGTTGAATTAGTGACAGATAAAAATCCATCTGTCCCGGGATCTTAATACTTAACTCAAAAACTCCTCTTTTGGTTGTTGGGTTTAATTTTAAAATAGTTCCGGGAATAGCAATAGTAGAATCATGATAAGAATCAGTCGTGATAGTTTTATATTTGTGAGATAACACTTTCCCTGCTGCCAAAGTGGCAACTGTTTTTCCCGCAGAACCGCAAACCGCTACAAATGTTTCTCTGGAATAAAGCTTTGAGTATTTACCTGCCAAATAATTCTTAAACATATTTTTTAATATCTGCTCCTAGATTTGTTAATTTCCCTACCACATTTTCATAACCCCTTTCAATCAGTTCTATTTGATTAATTGTGCTTTCGCCTTTGGCAACCAAAGCAGCCAAAACAAGCGCCATGCCTGCTCTAATATCCGGAGTCTCTATAACCCGGCCTTTTAACTTACTAGAACCGTAAACAAGGCTTCTGTGAGGATCAGCCAATGTAATTTGAGCGCCCATAGAAATCAGTTTATCCACAAAAAACATCCTGGATTCATACATCCAATCATGACAAAGAGTAACACCTTTGCTTTGTGTCGCCAAAACTATAGCAACACTCATCAAATCCGAAGGAAATCCGGGCCAAATATTGGTAATAATTTTAACAGGCGAGATAAGTTTATCTGCGCTGACAACAAGATAATTATCATGTGTTTCTATTTTAACCCCAAATCTTTTTAACGGCTCCAAAACAGGGTCTAAATTACTTTTATCTAAACCAAAGATTTTTATTTTACCTCCTGTGATGGCCGAAGCAACAGCATATGTTCCCACTTCAATATAATCTATCCCTATTTTGAATTTGGTTCCTGACAGCTTATCAACTCCATCAATCAAAAGCGTATCTGTCCCAACTCCTTTAATTGAAGCTCCCATTTGCAAAAGCATTTTACATAAATCCTCTACATGGGGTTCTTTGGGACAATTTTTTAAAACTACCTTTTTTTTACCTAAAACAGAAGCAAGAATAAGATTTTCGCAGGCTGTCACCGAAGCCTCTTGTAAAAAAATACTGACTGCAGTATTTTCCTGCTCTACAAAACGCAATGAATACTCTAGATCGCTTTTTGTTAAAACAGCTCCAATGCTTTTAAAAGCTTCCAGATGGGTATTTATGCTCCGCTTACCAATTATGTCTCCCCCTGGATGATAGAAAGTTACTTTATTTTTCCTTGCCAGAATTGCCCCTACCAAAACAATTGATCCCCGGAGCTTAATCATAAACTCTTTTGGTAAAACATAGCTTTTGAGATCTTTAGAATTTATAACCAGTGTGGTCTTCCGTCTATCTACTTTCACACCCAAAGAGTTAAGAATTTGTATCAAAACCTGTGTATCAGCAAGATCTGCCACATTTTCCAAAATAACTTCATCCTGTGTTAATAAAGCCGCGGCCACACAGGGAAAAATGGCATTTTTGTTGCCGGAAACTTCAATTTCACCTTCTAATTTTCTCCCTCCTTGAATAATATATTTCATTTTGCTTTTATCCTGAATATTGCCGATAAAACTATATGCTTTTTTAAGCTTAACTCACTTGCAGGTATTTCTTCAATTTGAGACGAAGTTAATATTTTAATACTTTTGATCCTATTTTGCAAAGTTTTGCTTAAAAAAAGATTTCCGCCCACAGTCCCGGGAATATTTTTAAATTCTTCAGCCTCTAATTTCTTTGTTTCAAGAAACTCCATAAACGCAGCCATTGAAACGCCTGACTGCACCTCTACCAAAGCTTCTTCAATACCAATGCCCACTCTTGAGGCTTTTCCTTTAATGGAAATAATCTCTATTTCCTTGGTTCTGTTTTTAATAATCAGGCCGTCAAAACCTGCATCTGAAAACATAATTTTTGTGCCCGTACCAAAAATAAAAAAAGCCAGTTTCAGTTGCCGGCACATACTGATAATTTTGACGAGTTCAGAAACCGAAAAAGCAATAAAAAATAATTTTGCAGGGCCGCCAATACCCAAAGAGGTATGATCCTTAATCGGTTCATTAACTTTAAATCTATCTTTGCCAAAAGAATCAATGATTAGTTTATATTTACTGTCCATTCAAAACCTTTTCTACAGCTTCTTTATCCGACCAGGGAATTTCATTTTTGCCATCCAAATTCATTGATTTTTCATGTCCTTTGCCAAAAATTCCCACAGTATCACCCTTTTTAGCCAATTTATTAATGGCAAAATCAATGGCTTTTTGTCTGTCTTCAATAACAAATAAGTTTTTTCCTGTTTTTGCACTCTGTGTAATTTGTTTATTAATAATTTCCAGCTCTCCCCTCGGGTCTTCTGCAGTCACTACAACATAGTCTGCCAACTTTCTGGCAATTTGACCCATTAAAGGCCTTTTTCCTTCATCTCTTTGACCTGCTGATCCAAATACGGCAATTAATTTTCCTTTTGTTAGTCCTCTTAAAGCTTTTAAAGCTTGTTCTAAGCCATTGGGGGTATGGGCAAAATCAATAATAATTTTGAGTCCCCTCTTATTTTTTACTTCCTCCATTCTCCCTGTTAACCCTTCAAAATTTTCCACTGCTTTCCTTGCCAGCTCCTTATCTATACCCAAAGCAGTGGTTACGGCCACAGCAGCAGAGGCATTCTCAATATTATATTCACCCGGGATTTTTAATTTAAGTTTTAATTTTATATATTCTATTGGTATTTTTGAATTTTTTAATAATTTTAACTTTGTATTCTTATAATTTTCAAAAGTTTTGTGATAATCCAAATGTTCGTGGGTAATATTGGTAATAACCCCCACTTCAAATTTAATTCCCCAAAACCTAAATTGGTCTAACGCATGCGAGGTAACTTCCAAAACCAGATATTTATTGCCTTCTGTAACTGCTTCTTTAATCAGTTTTTGCACCACAAATGGATCAGGGCTGGTTACATGTAAACCCGGAGAATTAATAGTTGATATCATAAAAACCTTTTTATTTGCAGCTTTCAGAATTTGATAAATCATATTAACTGTGGTTGTTTTTCCATCAGTCCCTGTTACCCCGATAACCTTTAAATTTTTTGTGGGGAAGCCATAAAAAACATTAGCCAATACAGCCTTTGGCAAATGCCAGAAATAATTTACTACCAATTGGGGCAAAAATGAGCGGATTAAATTTCTCATTGAAGCTATTATAACTTATTACACCAAACTATTGAAATTTAACCTCCGCCAACTTCCACCCTTGGGGTGGAATAGGTTGACACCTGCGGATTTCTTGAGTAAATCGTGCCTATTTCACACCTATTCAGTGGGGGCGATTTTGTAGTACACAAACAACTCTTTGGCAATTTCAAAAAAAGTGGGGGCGGCGGTTTCCGAGCCAAAAATTGAACTTGAAGGTTGATTATAAAGTACCAGCATAACAAATTTAGGATCATCTGCCGGGGCAAAACCCACAAAAGAAGCAATGGTTTTGTTAGGATCATAATGCCCTGCTACCGGAATTTGGGCAGTACCTGTTTTACCGGCAATTTTAAACCCCTTTGGTTTAGCCCATTTAGCTTCCCCTTCGTCAACTGCTTTTACCATCATTTCAGTCATAATTTTAGCTGTGTTTTCTTTAATGACTTGCCTGATCATTTTTGGCTTAATCTCAAAAGTATTTTTTTCATCTTTAATTTCCCTAACAACATGTGGCTCCATTAAATATCCTCCATTGGCAATACTGGCTACAGCTCTGACCATTTGAATTGGGGTAATAGCAATTCCCTGGCCAAAAGAGGCTGTGGCCAGATCAATTTCTCTCCATTCATCCTTTGGTCTTAAATCAGGAGAAGACTCATCCTGCAAATCAATATCCGAAGGCTCTCCAAAACCATAATTTTCAAGATACTCATGGAATTTATCCAAACCTAGTTTCATACCTGTAAAAACCATACCTGTATTATCCGAATGAATTATTACATCTTTCATTGTAGTATCAGGGTAATACTTATTATTCCATGTCCTGATAGCAAAACCTCCCAGTTGAACCGGGCCATTGCATATGTCACAAGTAGTATCCGGCTCAACCAATTCCTCATTTAAAGCTGCGGCCATAACCAAAACTTTAAATGTAGAGCCCGGCTCGTAAGTATCTGCTACAATCGGATTTTTATAATAGTCAGACGAAAAACTAAAGTACTTTATCGGATCATAACTCGGGAATGATGCCAACGCCAAAATTGCCCCGGTTTTTGGATCCATCACAACAGCAGAGACAGCCTTTGCTCCATATTTTTCCAAACCCTGCTTTAATACTTCTTCAACCGTAAACTGAATAGAGCGGTCAATATTCAGCACCAAATCCTTACCATTGTTGGCTTTGTTGGTTAAGAATTTACCAATTAAAATAGGCAACCCCAATGCGTCTTTTTCATGTCTTAAAAACCCCGGCATACCTTTTAACTCACCCTCATAAAAGCCTTCCAATCCAAAATATCCTTTCTGTCCCCCTTTGGCATCAGATCCCACAAAACCCAAAAGATGAGCAGATGATGACCCTTCAGGATAAAATCTGCCGCTTGCTGTATTAAAACCGATTCCAATCAAATTTAAATCCTCAATTTTCTTCTTTGTTTTCTGGTCAAGTCCTTTTTTAATCGGCACCCAATACAAATCCTGCTGTAAACTGTTTAATATATTTTTAGCTTCCGCATCTATTTGAGAAGAATCATCTACAAAAATCTTTGCCAAGAGATACGACATTTTTAGCTTTTCCTCCTGCGTAATAACTTTGGGCAAACCATATAAAGAAAAGCTGGGATTTGATGTGGCCAAAATTGCTTTGTCTGAAAAAAATATTTTTCCCCTCTCCGCCTCCACAGCCGTATCTTTAAAATGCTGGTTTTCGCCCTTGGCTTGCAAAAAATCAGCTTTTACAACCTGCCAGTAAAATAATCTGGCTAAAATACTGAAGAAAAAAATCAGGAAGAAAATTTTGATTAGATATATCCGCATTACCGAATATATTGTATACTTTCAATCTTGGAAAATCCAAGTTTTGATGATTTAGTGGCTATATTAGTTAAAGATAATTCGCTTGCCATTTCATTTTCTAAAAAAGTATTTTCCATTTCCAATGTACTTTTAAGTTTGGCAATGCTTTCCAGTTTTTCTCCATAACTTACTGCCGTGTTATTAACCCAAATTTGGGCAATAGATAAAACCAAAATTCCAACTACCGCAAAAACAACATATTTTTTAGGAAATTTGTTGCTATACTCTTCCGGATCAAATTTTTTTATAATTGTCATAAAACTTGTTTTAGGACAATTACATAAGAGGAGCGCCATTGAATTTATTCAAGGCGAACTGCTTATATAATTGTCATTTTTGAAATATTCTCATTTTTGCTGATCTTGATCTTGGATTTTCATCCACTTCCATTTTGCTTGGCATTACTGGTTTCTTTGTTATAACTTCACCCATTCCTTCAGATTTCCATCTCTTAAAAAGATTCTTAACGATCCGATCCTCAAGTGAGTGAAAACTAATAACCACAATGCGACCATTTTTATTTAGCACCTCCAGTGCTTGCGGCAAAGCTTCGGATAAGCTGTCTAGCTCACTGTTGACTGCAATCCGGAGAGCCTGAAATACCCTGGTTGCAGGATGAACTTTACCTCTTTTGCCGCCAACCACCCTCTCTACCATCCTTGCCAACTCTACCGTAGTCTTTATTTCACGGGCGCTAACCAAAGCGTTAGCCAGGGCCCAAGAATATTTCTCTTCACCCAAATTTTTAAATAATTCATAAAGCTCCTTTCTTGATAAGACCTGCAAAAGATCCTTTGCTTGAACTTGCAAACTGGGATCCATTCTCATATCCAAAGGGCCCTCTTTTCCAAAAGAAAACCCCCTTTCAGGGGTTTCAAGTTGCAAACTGGAAACCCCAAGATCAAACAACACACCTGCAAATTTAGTTTCCGTCTGCTCGCCTCGCTGCGAAGCGGGCAATAAATTTTTAAGGTCTCTAAAATTACCCAGAACTAATTTAAACCTATCCTCTTTAATTCCCTCTTCGCTAAATCTCTTTTGCGCTCTTGCAAGAGCCTCCGGATCTGTGTCGATTCCAACAACTTTCCCATCCCGCTTGATAATTTCTAGCGAATGCCCTCCGTCGCCCAAAGTACAATCCAAATACCACTCATCCCTTTTAACTTCCAATGCATCAATCGCTTCCCCCAAAAGAACGGACCTATGATAACCTTCCAATCTTTACCTCCACTTCCGTAATGTGTTTTTTCCAAAGCTTTGCATCCCAAATCTCAAAATGATCACCCGCGCCTATAATTACCACCTCACCCTTAACGCTAGCAAAATCAAGCAGGGCCGACGGTATGATAATCCTGCCTTGAGCGTCTAACTCCACTGATTCGCTGCCGGAAAATAGGTATCTGCGCATATACCTGGCCCGTTCTTCTGTTGCAGATATTTCAAGCTGCTTTTTCGCTTCTACCTCGAAATTGCTTAAATCAAATCCCCAAATGCATTTCTCAAAACCCCGGCTTAAGATAATTTCCCTTGTTTTAAGCTCTTGCCTGAATTTTCGGGGCAGAATTACTCTTCCTTTGCCTGTAAATTTTGTTTGATATTCGCCCAAAAACATATGGACATCCATATTCTGGGCAGAATATCGTGTCTCGCCGTAGCTTTAGCGTAGGCGGATCACCTTAAATCACCATCTATAACCATTTTCCACCATTTTTCACACACTTGTCAAGACCCAAATTGAAAGATAAAAATTACTTTTGAGGAATTAAAACTGCAAAGATACCTGCACCGCCGGATTTTGAAGATAATTTACTTCCGTCTACCTTTGTCTCCAGTTCCTGCCATTTACTCCCATCAAATCTAAAAAGCTTGGCTCCATCAGGTGGATTTTCTGCCAGCTCTACGCTTAAATCACCTTCCGGCAAACTTTTGGCCACAGGCGCATTAAGGGAATAAACTTTGCCTAAAACTTGGCTTTCAGCAGGTAATTTCGGCACTCCAGTTAAATCATTAATAATAGTAAAGCCCACTGCTGACAAAGCCTCTCTTTCTGCATCCATTTTATAGACTAGATGCGCATCGCCCGATGAAAGAACACCCAAGGCTACATCCGGCTTTTGCAAATGCCATTGGGTTATCATCCTAAATAGTTTATTCCCCTTTTTAATCTTGAGAACTAAAGTCCCGTTTTCCACACCCTGATCATACTTGCAAACATTTTTACTGCATGTACCAAACAATATTTCCTGCTCATATTCACCTTTTTTTTCTTTGGTATTAACCTCTCCCATTACTCCACGGTCAACACCCTCTGCCGTATAAGCCAGTTCATAAGAAATATTCTCATAGGAAGAGGTTCTTTTAAGGTTTAAAATCAAGGCATTGCCATCCCGACGGGGAAAAAGCAGGGCATATGGACCTTCACTGTCAAAAGATAAATCTATTTCTTCAACAGGAACTGAAGGTATGACAGCGAATTTTTGAAAAGCAAAATATACTCCCAAAGCCAGAAGCCCTAAAACAGCTATTAAAATAACAGTCACCTTGTGGACTGTCAGAAAGTTTCGCAGTTTTTCCACTATTATTTTATTTTACCATCCAAATAAGCCTTCAAGTCAACTATCTTCACTCTATCCTGCTTGGTAGTATCTCTATCCCGCACAGTTACTGAATTATCCTCCAAGCTTTGAAAATCAATTGTAATGCAAAATGGGGTTCCTGCCTCATCTTGACTGGCATATCTTCCTCCAATATTTCCTCTGTCATCAAAGATAACCATAAAATTCATTTTAAGATCGCCGTAGATTTTGTGAGCCAGTTTAACCAGATCAGGTTTGTTGGCAAGAAGCGGAAAGATAGCAGCTTTGTAAGGAGCAAGTTTAGGATGCAGCTTTAAGAAAATCCGCCCATTTTCTTCAGTGTATCCATCGATCAAAAAAAACAGCAAAGACCTGTCAACTCCGGCAGAAGTTTCAATATCCCAGGGAATAAATTCCTCCCCTGTTTGAGGATCTTTATAGCTTAAATTTTGACCTGAATATTGCTGGTGGCGGGATAGATCCCAATCTCCCCTGTGGTGAATACCCATAAACTCCTGCCAACCCCAGGGAGAGTTATATTCAATATCTGTGGCAGCTTTGGCATAGTGCGCCCGCTCCGTATCTGCATGATCCCTAAATCTTAAGTTTTCTTTTCTCATTCCGAGCGAAACATACCAGTCCATCCTGTTTTTCTTCCAGTATTCAAACCATTTTTCCCCTTCCTGTTTATCCGGCCTTATATAAAATTGAACTTCCATTTGCTCGAATTCACGGGAGCGAAAAGTAAAATTTCCCGGTGTAATTTCATTTCGGAAAGCTTTACCTATTTGGGCAATTCCAAAAGGAATTTTGACTCTTGTGGAATCTAAAACATTTTTAAAATTAACATGAACCCCATTGGTTATTTCTCCCCGTAAATAAATTTCAGACTCTTTTCCCTCTATTACTCCCAAATATGCTTTTACTAAAAGGTTGAATTTTTGAGGATCTGTCCATTCCACTTTTTCATCTTTGTGAAAATCTTCATGCTCTGAAATTTCATCAGGTTTATCAGCCCTAAATCTTAAATGGCAAATTTTGCACTCAACCAAAGGATCGGTGAAAGCCTCAACATGGCCTGATGCCACCCAGGCTTTGGGATTCATCATAATTGCAGCGTCCACCCCCACAATATCTTCCCTAAGCTGCACCATTTCCTTCCACCATTCCTGTTTAATGTTTCTTTTTAGCTCCACTCCCAAGGGTCCATAATCCCATGTTCCTGCCAGCCCTCCATAAATTTCCGAACCGGGATAAATAAATCCCCTTCTTTTACAAAGTGCTACAACTTTTTCCATTAAATCATTCATATTTTTTTGAGGAATTGCCGGCTTTTTAGTTTACCTTCAATCACTCTTTCAATAGTGTACCGTAATGTTTGTTCCAATTCCAGAGCCTGTTTTTCCTGAATTTCCATCTTCTCTATCTCATCCCATGAACCGGTTTCTAATTGTGCGGACACCTTAGAGGTGGACGCACGAAAAGCGGCAAAACCAAGATTAGATAAAATTTTTACTTCAAAGGCTCTTATTAAAATTTGGCGTGGTTTTCTGGATAATCTTTTTAAAACTTCTACCAAATGAGAATATAAATCGCGATTTTCTTGATTTTCAGCTGTAAGTTTATTAACAAGCTCCAAAATATGAAAGGCATAAGTGGACAGGATTAAATCCTCTTTTAATTTCTGGAAAGTATCCAGAGATATTGCTTCTGTCAATATTAAAAAATTCTTGCCCGGGTAAAGAAACATTTGTACTCTATTTAGAAGTTCCACATTGCCACCCCTGCGGGAAGTAATTCTGCGGACTCCTTTGGCCAAAACAGTAATTTTGCCCCTGTGAAGCGAGAAAACCGTTAAAATCCGATCCGCCTCCCCAAAATCCCTCCTCTTTAAAATAATCCCTTCTGTTTTAAATCCCAGCATGGAGAAATTATAGCTGTTTATAAGTCAAATTTGAATTGCTTATCCTGATCAAGTTTGAAATCTGCTTTTTTAGAGCCGTTTATTTTAATTGCATACTCAAAATCTTTGGCTCCGGGCTGTTTTTGAATCATAAGTTCATATTTATCTTTAGGAGAATAAGGAATTTCATATTCAAGTTCTATTTTTCGGGAGTTTTGAGGTCTAACTGTTAGAAATGTCTCAAAAACTGTTTTACCTAGATCTTCTATGGTATTAAACGGCTCATCAGCTCCCTTAGAATTGATTAGTTTACTGCCTTTGGGTACATAAAAGCGCACATAATCCCTGTTAATACCATTTAACCAAATTCCAAAAGGCTGGAGATTTTTATATTCTATAATGATTTTTTTAGTAACTTTATTGTTTTTTATTTTAATATCTTGAGTGACTTTTTGTTCTACATAAAGATTACTTTTTCCTCCGGCAAAATTACTGTCATTAATATGCAGGTAGTCTCCCTCAAAACTTTTAATTTCCCCTGTCCAGTTTAATTTTGCTAAAGCACCTTGAGTTTTTTGATCATGCATATAAAACATAATATGTTTATGATTAGCCAAACGGGCAATGGTTTCTATAAATTCAGGCAGTTTTTCTATGTCCGCTCCAACAGTTTTTGCCAAAATCTGCTGCATTAATACTCCAAGAACAGCTTTGCGGTCTTGCTCACCTTTGGCAGCAATTTCAGCATAAGATTCAAGCTCATAAATGACATTGGGGCAATTGCATCTTTTATCAATTTCTGATGAATATTTGGTTCCAAAAACATCAATCGGCCCTGTTATCTCTATCAGTTCCTCCACTACTTGTGAATCAATATAAATTATTCCATCAAATGGCAACCCCTCACCTAATAATTGAAACATTCTTTCAAACTCTTTGGCAGAAGTTGGCAGATCCGGCGAAATATTTGAATCTCTCATACTCCAGGCAGATCTTGGTTTTCCCGAAACTTCAGGCAAATATTTAATAATTGGAGCAGGCGGAGTAAGCGGACAGATTTTTGTTAAACAGGTAGCCAAGAGTCTTTCATCCAATCTGTAAATATCATCCGAAGTAGTAGTTTCAACTTGCCCCTTATTAATCTTTAAAGTAGCAAAAGCTGTAATAAATCCTCCTGTCGGGCGGATCTCTTTATCGTTTTGAAAAAGCAGCAAATATTCCCTTGCAACAGGATCTCCAAATGCGGCCGGCGCAATAGTCAAAGCATCCCGGCCTTCTTCAGCAGCTACTCCTGCGCCAATAATAAAACTTTTAGCTAGGCTTAGTATTTTCTGCAAATTCTTTCCCTTAAGATTTGAGGGGTATTTGTCTGTATCAATATTTTCAACTAACTCGTTTGCTCTAATTAAATTTGCTTCTATTTTATCCAGATGTGGCATTGCCTTTTGCAAAATCTTAATTACTTGAGTAACTCTTTCCGGTCCGCTTTTTTCATGATTATTAAACATCAGCTCATCTTTGCTACTTTCGAATTGGGAAAATAAAAAATCCGCTGCTTTAAGCTCTTCAACTCCTGCTTCCGAAAAATTCTTAATATCAGCATAATATCCCCCCAGTATTGGTATAATCCTCACCCAAAATAATAAATTCAACGAGAAGTCAACTTTTTGCAACGAGTTTTTTGTAGCATTAATCTCTGTTTTAAGAGAATCGAAATTTTGTAGTTTATAGCTTGCAACTGCTGCTTTAGAGTGTTTTGCAGTTTCCCCTGCACCTGAAAAAATAAGAAACGCCGGAAAAAGTGTTGCCAGCAATAAAATGAAAAGAAAGATCAATAATCTTCTCTTTCTTTTTTTGGGTCTCCTATAATTCATATTCATTACACCGCTCCTCTTCCGGATATTACAGCCGGAATGGTTTTTAAAAGAATACGGAAATCATAAAGAATAGATCTTTTTTGTATGTAGCGGGCATCCATTTTTACTCTTTGGTCAAAATTAATTTCCGATCTGCCTGATACCTGCCAAAGGCCGGTTAAACCCGGCTTACCGGATAAAATAATCTTAACATATTTTCTGGAGTGAGGATGTTTTACTTGCTGCTCTTCCAATTCAAATGGATAATAAGCTCTGGGACCCACCAAACTCATCTCTCCCTGTAAAATATTTATGAGTTGCGGAAGCTCGTCAATAGAGGTTTTACGGATAAATTTGCCTACACCGGTAATTCTGGGATCTTCATCAATGGATAATTTATAGCTGTTTTGCTTATATTTTTTTAAAAGGTCAGGGTCGCTATTAAGCATCTCCTGCGCCCCTTCTACCATTGACCTGAATTTATACATCCGGAAAAGCTTTCCCTTTCTACCAACTCTTTGGGGAATATCAGCAAAAACAGGCCCTGCTGAATTAAGTTTTATGGCTATGGCAATAATTAAAAAAAACGGGCATAAAATAATCAGGCCCATTGCAGAACCTAAGATATCCAGCATCCTCTTGGAAAAATCATACAGCATAGGTTTCCTATTAGTTTACACCATATCAGCAAGTGCATGCTGAAAGGATTTTTTGAAAGTTTCTTTGCTGAATTTGGCGGCATTCTGTCTGCAATCTTGCGAATCTATCTTTGTATCCTGCAACTTATTTATAGCTTGAACAAGGCAGTCAACTGTTTGTTCTTCAAAAAAAAGTCCTGTTTTACTTGTTACTGTTTCCAATGCTCCTCCAGCTTTAAAAGCTATGACCGGTTTCCCTAGCGCTTGAGCTTCCAAAGAAGAAAGTCCAAAATCCTCTTCTCCGGGAATAATCAAGGCTTTACAACCCGCCAAAATATTAACTACTGTTTCTTCGGATAAGCCGCCTGTGATCATTTTAAGATACAAATTTGCTTTTTGTACCAGATCAAATTTTTTGTATTTATTTGGACGTCCCATCACTACATAATACCCTCCATCAAAAGTTTCTACATTTTTAAATCTGTCCAAATCTATAAAAGGATAGACTACTTTAGAATCTACTCCATAAATTCTTTTAATTCTTTTTTTTGCATTTTGGGAACCGGCAATAAAATAATCTACTCTTTTTGCAGAAACCTGATCATATAATCGCAACTTAGTCATTAAAATTTCACCCAAACCAAAACTTTTATACCCGGAAAAATGCCATAAAAAACGGGGGGGAGTGTGACAGTAGCACACATGGGTAGTGCCTGGCTTGGTAATAATTGCTTTGGCAAATCTGGTTGTATGGGAAATTACCAAATCATATTCTGTAAAATCAAATTGCTCAAAAGCAATTGGATAAAAAGGTAAGAGGGCTCTGTATAGGGCCCTCCAGCCGGGAATTTTTTGCAGGAAAGATGTAATAACTTTTCTATTTTTAAATCTTTTTGCTAATTCCTCGTTGTTGACATCATAAACTGATGTATAAATGGGCGCATCGGGATAAATTTCACAAAGACCCTCTAAAACCCGCTCCGCCCCACCCCACTGCACCAAATCATCATGAACCAATGCTATTTTCATATACCTCCAAAGTTTGTTTAGCTAATTTTTTCCAGCTAAATTTTTTATATCTTATTAATCCCTTTTTAATTAAATTTTTTCTTGAATTTTCATCATCTAAAACCATCAAAATTTTGGTAATTATATCCTTTGGGTCATGCGGATCAAAATATAAACATGCATCTCCCCCAATTTCCGGTAAGCTTCCGGCATTGGATGAAACAACAGGACAACCTAAAGCCATGGCTTCCAAAATAGGAATGCCAAATCCTTCTTCAAAACTTGGCATAACAAAACATAACGCATTTTTATAAAGCAGCACTGACTCTTTATCCGAAACATAACCTTTATAAAAAATGTCTGGATCTTGAAATTCTTTTTTAATCCTTTGCCAAAAATAATGGTCATGCCCTGCCAAAATTAATTTTAAATTTTTATGATCTTTTTTTAATTTCAAAAATGCTTTTATTAATCCTTCCACATTTTTATGTGGGTGTGCATTTCCTACATAAAAAATATAATTATCAGTTAATTTGCCGGGTTTTATTTCAAGAATCTTATCATCAACCGCTTCATAAGTTACGATTATTTTTTTCTCATCAATGCCCCAATCATGAACTAATTGATTTTTGACAAAATTCGAAGGAACCAAAATTTTTTCAGCTTTTTTTATTGCATTAGCAAAAACTTTTTTATAACCAAATTGTTTTAATTTATAAATTAAAGGTCCATGAGTTGTAGCCCTTTGCATTTTAAAATGCTGGTGGATTAAATCATGAATTGTAACCACAAATTTTCCCCTGTAGAAAATTGGCACATTAAAATGAGGAAAATGAACTAAATCAGGTTTAAGATCTTCAAGTAACTTAGGTAACTTAATTTGCTCTTTAATTGAATACCATTTAATATCCGGCGAAAAAAGAATATATTCATTTTGCTTATCAATTTTTTTTAAATTTTCAATTAAATTCCTGATATAGCGGCCAACTCCGGATTCCTGATACATTCTGGCATCAATAACGATTTTCATTTTTTTCCCAATTCTTCATAAATATCACTTAATTTCTTGGCAATTGGATCCCAGTCGTATTTTGCCGCTACCATCGCCCGGGCGTTTGCAGCCACCTTTTTGTAAAGATCCTTATTATTTAGCAGTTCCACTGTTTCTTTGGCAATATCATCCGGGTTATCCCGAACTATCACCTGTTGTCCATCTCTTGCATCAATCCCTCTTATACCGATAGAGGTGGTTACAACCGGCAATCCCGAGGCAAAACTTTCCAAATTTTTATAACGCGTTCCCCCTTCTCCATAAATTGGCGCCACCAACAAAGAGGCTTTTTGATAAACCTCTCTTACATCTTTAACTTCCATAACTTTAATATCTACAGAGGAAAGATGAACAAAAAAACTTTTGGCGCTTTTCCCAATAATCCAAAGTTTTGCTCCAGCTAGCGTTTTTTTAATTATTGGCCAAACCCTTCTCACTAAAACATCCACCGCTTCCCTATTTTGAAGCCATGTAAAATTTCCCAAATATAAAATAACCTGATCTTTGGCGCGTTTTGCAACGGGCGTGTCAAAATATTCTTTGTCAACTCCATTAGGTACAATGTCAACATCAAGTTGCGGCAATTCGGATATCATTATTTTGCGGTCTTCGACCGACATAGCCACAACTTTTGCTGCCTGTTGCCAATACTTCAACTCCCAATATTTCATTTTGGCAACATCAAAATAAAATAGCGGTTTTAAGGGTAGAAAACGGGACTCCTTGGCAAAATGCCTGTAAACCAAATATTCTATTGTTTGTTCTACCAGCAAAATAGGAATTGTTGTCTTTGGAATATGCGGCATAACATAGAAAGTTTCCGCGTGAATTAAATCAAATTTATCTTCTTTGATTTCTTCCTCAATTGCTTTCTTTTCTCCTTTTGCCCAATTTCTTATAACCAAAAAAGGATAAAAAGAAAGTCCTGTTTTTAAAATATTTTTGACAGTCCAGGGTTTCTCCGGTCTGTTAAATACTCTTACTTTTTTACAATATTTTTCAAGTTCGCTGACATAAACCCTTTCGCTGCTTTTTTTAACTAGGCAAAAAAGAGTAATCTCATGACCGATGGCAGAAAGTCTTTTGATCAAATTATAAGACCTTGTTTGACCTCCGGTTAAAAGTGGAAACGGCAGGTATGGAGTCAACATTAATATCTTCATCTTATTTTAAGGTTCCGGGTCTTTTCTTTCGTCAAATTTTTCTTTTAGTTTAGTTAAATCCGCAATTACATAATTTTCCGTTTCATCAACAATATAAAAATGTCTTTTAACCCAATTGGTTTTATCATCTTTGTTCACTGAAATGTAGTAAGTTACCCCAAAATCCGCAACCATTTCCTTAAGCGGCAAAGCCGTTACTGCCCATCCCGGACGGTTTATTTGATATAAAAAAGCCGTATCTCCATTATATGGAGCAACCACTATTGCCTCTTTTGGCAAAATCTGATCCGCTCTTTTGCCTGCTTCTATAATAGGAGGATTATTTATTTTATAAAATTCTTTTACATATTTCCATCCAAAGAAAAAAGATAGGGACAAAAGAAACAAAGCTAGTCCAATTGTTAATATTCTTGGTATAAAGTTAGCGTTTCCTTTAAATAAATAAGCAAAACCTCTTGCCATAAAAATTGAAAGTACGGGAGTTAAAATCAACTGGTAGTAGTTGTGTCTGACATTACCTGTTGCCACCACAATCAGATAGAAAATAAGTGAAACAGCCCAGATATGTAGAAACCAGTTGTTGTTTTTTGGTTTAACAATTATTCCTATGAGAAAAAGTACCAGTCCGGAAACTCCCAAGATCTCCCCTCCCAATCTTTGCTGTACTAACCACCAGAAAAAAGCAGGACGAAGTCTGATGCCGTCTCCGTTTAAAAGCCAATTAGATGCGGGGATTCCCTCCGGAAATTGCAAAATCCACAGCCGCCAAATCAAAAACGGGGATATCGCTAAAATAAAAAATAAGAGGTACTTAAAAATAGCTTTTACTTTTTTTTCTTTTTTAAAAATTAAATAAATTAAAGGCGGGATAAAAAATATAGCCCAGGGTTTTATCAAAAATGCAGTTACGGTAAAAATAAATCCCCAAATCCCCCAACTTACCCTACTCTCTCCAATCCATTTATCAACAAAATAAACCATGCCCAGAGCAAAAAATAAAAATGTCGGCTCCGGCAAAGTGGTTCTTGAAAAAAAGACATTAAAAGGAAGTAAAGCAAAAATAAATGAGGACAAAAAAGCCACGGCATTTCCAAAATATCTTTTTGCTATGAAAAAAACAAAAACAATGCTGCCTAAAGAAAAAACTATTGACACCATCCTATGATATGCATCATTAACTCCAAACAAAAGATATAGCGGGTAAACAAACATATTATATGCAGGAAACTCAACAAACCTGAACCTGTTTAGGTTTACAAGCGGAGTTTCCGCAACACCCGATGAATCATCGTAATGTGTCACAAAAGGATTAAATCCTTCTTTGATAAAATTTCTGGTAACAGAGGCTGTATCTGCCTGGCGCCAAGAATGCCAGTCAGCAATGGGAGAATCAATCTTAAAAAGCCTGACCCAAAAACCTATTAAAACAATCAAGCCCAACCAAAAATATTGACTTTTAAAAATTTTTAGAAAAATCATTTAAAATTCCTCACAGACAGATTTAATCCAACAATCATCCAAAATAAAGATGCCACTTTTGATGCTTCAAATACATCAATAAATAAGCCGTTTATAACAAAAGCCAAAATTAAAGATAGTGTGCCAATGGAAAAATATCTTAAGAATTTATCGTTTTCTCTTAAAAGCCTTACTATTTTTTTTATTATTTCAATAAAAATTAAAATAAACACTGCTGTTCCCAGCATTCCTACTTCCCCAAGCGATCTTAAAAAATCATTATCAGTAGCAATACCTAAAGACGAATAACCTGTTCCCAAAAAGGGATTTTTCAAAAAAGCAGTAATAGCCCTAGGCCATTCCAGATTTAATCTGATGGAAAAAGACCTATACACTCCAAGTTGGGTAGTATCAATCGGCTCACCCGGCGTAATATCGCTGGCAATTCCTGCTGAACCTGTGGCAAAAATTGAAGTTTCTGCCGATTCGCTTGATGTTTTTATTGCCAAGGTGGGTATGTTTAGCTTACTCCTTATTCTTTGATCTTCTGTTTGTCCTTTATACCTTTCTCCTTGCCCAAAAATATTGACAGTAACTGTTGAGATCAATCTGTCACGGAGCTGTGAAGGATAAATTAAAACTCCCAACATAATCATAGCCAACAACAAAATAAACTTAAATTTTTTCAAAAGAACCAGACTACCAAAAATCCCGGCAAAAGCTGCCACAAAAGATAATCTTGCCGCAGTCATAATCAAAACCCAAAAAGACAAAAGCCCAAGACCTAATGAAAAAATCTTGAATTTCCTATTTAAGGCAAAAAATAAAGTGGAAATTAAAACTAAAACCATTGCTAAAAATACTGCCAAATCATAATGTCCGGCAAATGTGGAATTTACTCTGGCACCGGGCGAAAGAGATAAAATTAGGCCTTTGGAAAACTCGGAGTTAGTCGTAGAAATAACCGGCCAATGTAAATATTGTTGACCTAAAGCGTAGATATTTACTAAAAGCACTACTGCAGAAAGCGTCAATAAACAAATCACTAGCTGTTTTTTGGTTTTAATAACAGTAACAACCAAAGGTAAAAGCATCATAAATTCCAGCCGTCTTATCCAATGTAATAAACTTAAAGGCAGTAGTGTGGTATGCGTTAAAAAATTAGCTGAAAATAAAGAAACCAAACCAACAAAGAAAAAAAGCATTAGAGCACGGTTTAATTTATCTTTCAGGAAAATTCCTATTTGTTTTGAAAGAAGCAAGTATGCTCCCCAAACAAGATAGGCTAAAGCTATAAAAACATCCTCTAATCTTACTGCCACAAAAGTTCCCGCAACATTCAGAAGGGGGAATTTTGGATATAAAGGGATAAAAGCGAAAAGAAAAATAATCAACCAAAACAAGAATTTTTCCAATCTTACTATCATTTAAGTATAGCCCTTCCCATCCGATACAGTAAAGCCGTTGACAAAATAATACCAAGCCAGGTCACTACTTTTACCCAAACTAGGGATGGGTAAAAACGCAAGGTAGTTTTGGTAAACCAGACGCTACTACCAATTTCAAATTTGGTGGCCCCCCAGTATTTGGGATCTCCTGTTTCCTCAAACGGTTCAAAACCATTAACATACAAAGAATCCCGCAAAGGATAAACTAGTTCTTCAAGGTAAGTAGTATCGGTATGCCGTTTTATAGCTGTCCATGAAAACTCGGGAGGATGGTTTAATTTTAAAGGCGGGAGGGGGAGTTTGACTAAATTTTGATAATTATCAGAATAAAAGGGGACTACGAAATTTCTGAAATTATTGGAAAAATAAGCTGCCACATTGGGAATTTGTACAGTATCCCCTTCCAGCTTTGATTTTTCAGAATCCGGCAAAGCATTAAATTGATTTATGCTGCTCGGCCCGGGCCACATCATATAAATTAAAAGTAAAAAAGAAAAAATTAAAAAGATTTTTTTCATTGAAAAAGTCTTGCCCTGCCTAATTTATAATGCGGGTCTTTTAGTTTTCTTTCACCTATCACTTCTGCCGGCACACCCCCTACTACTGTAAAATCTGCCACATCTTTGGTAACTACCGCTCCTGCTCCAACTACCGCTCCTTTGCTAATTTTAACTCCCGGCAATATAATAGCCCTTGGGCCAATAAAGACATAATCTTCTATTTCAACAGCGCCCACAACCGCACGGAAATCATCCGAATTAATATCATGTTCCGAATTATAAATCATCACATCAGATGCAATATCAACATGATTTCCAATAATTATTTTGTCTCGGCCATCCAAAAAAGCCCCATATCCAATAATACTATCTTCTCCAATCTTAATTTTCTTTAATGAAAAAAACCTACAACCCATATGGAAACTTGAACCCTGATCTATTTTTGCTCCTGCCAATCTTAAAAGAAATCTCCTGACATGATGAGAGGGGATGTAACAAAGAAGGTGTAACCAAAACAGCCCAAAATCCGCCAAATAATTATAAAATCTGTTCCCTACTTTACTCATGGCTTCTCCTCTTGAAAGCTCCTTTCCCATCCGATCCCGCAAAATAGCCATATGTAGTTAATTATACGGGGAAAAGCTGCTATAAGCAAACTACGGCATTGACTATTCTATACTATGAAGTATAATATCTTTACCTGCCTCAAGATTTATGCCAGTCGAAAGACCATTACTTACAAAAGATCAAGTTGCCCAAGCAGAAAGCAGAATCGGATTTACCCATCCTGTACTTACTGTAATAGAATATAACCTTCCTGCTATTGTCCAACTTGCTAAAGGTTACTCTCAAATCATTGATAACCAAGAGCAACAGAGATACATAAGGAGGCAATATGGATTCTTAGCTGATGCAATCGTGGAAGTAGGTTCGTACACCCTTGAACCAACTGATCTTATTGCAATTTGGTCTCGAGCAAGAGAAGTGTTTTCGGGCTACCACAGATACGCACTAGCTGGTATGATATCAAGTGCTTTTGCTGTTCAAGGTGCTGAAAACCCTGAATGGAGAAAGTTCCCTAGACATTATCTTGAAACAAGCCAGTTGCCTGAAGGCGTTGCAAGAGATCAAAATGGTTTATTAGATGTTTGTAGCAAACTAAATCATATTAGAGAAAGCTTGGGTGAGATATCTTTCTATGTAAACGGTACAAGAGAATCAGCTATGTCCCACGCCTTCGAGCTAGCAAAGAGAGGAAGCAATGGAGACAAAGAAGCAGAGCAAGAACTGGAAACACTTATAGCTCATCAGAAAGCACATACAACTCCTACATTAGCGGAAATATATGAGAACTTTGGAAACGGCTTTACACCTCTTTATTTTCCAATTCAGCGTGCATTAGAAGCTTTATAAGAATGTAGTCCTCCAACTTTTTCAAATACCTTCAAAACTTGTTTAGCCATCTTTTCCCAGGAGAAGTTTTGGGATTGGGCAAGACCGGCTTTTGAGTATTTTTGTCGCAATTTCGCATCAGTCATCAGTAACCTGATGGCCTGTTCTATTTGATCAACAGAATATGGGTCAACCAAGAGGCCTGCCTTTCCTACCACTTCCGGTAGCGATGAAACATTGGAAACAATCACAGGAATACCACAAGCCATGGCTTCCAGAACGGGTATACCAAATCCTTCCCATAAAGAAGGTAAAACAAAAGCAGTGGCGCCATTTAACAAATTAGCTAGTTTATCTGTTGCTACATATCCTAAAAACTTTACTCTATCCTCAATTCCTAATCTTTTGGGAGCGTCCAAAATTTCTTCATATTCCCATCCGGTTTTTCCAACAATAATTAACTTAATTCCTTCTATCCTGGCCACTGCCTCCATTAATCTAATAAGATTTTTTCTTGGCTGGATTGTGCCAACATAAATAATGTAGCGATCTTTTAACTTTTCACTTTTCACTTTGAACTTTTCACTGTCAAAACCCGGATAAGCTACTGTGATGTTGTTTTTATCTATTTTATATTGGGAAATAATATCCTGTTTGGAAAAATTGGAGATAGTAATTATATGATCCGCATTTTCTGCCGAAAATTTGGTCCAGTTTTTAAGCTGCCATAAATCTTTTTTAATAAACATTTCCGGAAAATGCAGAAAAGATAAATCAAAAATGGTGGCAATTCTCTTAACAGGTGAAAATCTGGGAATATAATGAGTAGGAGAAAAAATTAAATCCGGTTTTTTCGTTGCTGTATATAAAGCTAAGGGTAAAGCAATTCTGGTCCAAAGCCTTTTGGGCTTTAAAACTTTATATTTCCACCCCTGCCTTTCTTTTGGCAGATCACCCAGCGGGGGAGCAGGTAATAAAATTATATAATCGTTCTCTTTATCAATTTTTTCAAAATGCCTTATTAACTCAAACGCTACTTGAGAAGATCCCAATCTTTGTATAACATTTGCCTCATACCCGTCAATCCAAATTTTCATAAGACTATTATACTCAATTTTAGGATTTTAATTCTCTAGTCAAATCATTAAAAAGCTCTTCTGCCTGTCCAATATATACTCTGGCGATTTCTACTGCTTCCTGATCATCACAATCACCAGCTAAACAAGCTACTTTTCTTTTTACAAACTCTTCCCTTAATGCTGTAACCTGTACAGCTACATCTTCTGCCCCATTACTAAAACTCTTTAAAAAGCCTTCTCTTTCTTCCAATAATAAAGAGGTTAACTCCCTTAAGTCTTGGCTAATTAAAGCAAAGGTTAACGCATCCCTACCAACTGATTGTATAGTTTCTTCGGCTATTATTCTCCCATTTCTAATATGCAAAAGCTCAACCGGCGGTAAAAGAGCAAACGGAACAAGCTTTCCTCTAACTGTCCATAACGCACCAGAGTAACGCTCTCTATAGCAAAGACCAGGAACAGTCATATCTCCGGGAGTAATAGCCCATTCGCGGATACCCATTGGACTTTTTTTTGTAGGCACTTCCATAGTCATCGCCCTAACTCCTTTATCCGGAGAAATAACAACTCCATCCATACACATAATGCCTATATTGTCTTTTACATTTAATACACCCTGTCCAGCTTGTCCAATAAAATAGCCAATAGCTTGCACTGCTTCAGATAAATCCAAAACAAATATTTTTCTTATAAAATTTTCGCTTACTCCTCTAATTCTAAGTATGTTGAGCATATGTTCTATTCTCGCTGCATTTCTATCTGTCCTAGATAATCTAATCTGTTGAGCAAGCGAAGGAAACGCTAAATTATCCAACCTATTTAATTCATCAAGCTGAAAAGTGGTTTCTATAAACCTAATAACAGAAAATTCTGCTCCTTCCGGCACTGCCGTAGAAACATAAGAAAAACTCCGGGTATTCTTGCTCCAAACCGAATGAACATCTGTAAATGTATACTCTCCGTCCACCCAATCAAATGGGTCAGATGCAAAATATAAAAATCCGTGTTTCATCCCTCTTCCATAACTACCGGAAAAATGCTTTAGTGATTCTAAATCAAAAGCTTTTGTTACTCTTCTTTTTGCCTCAAATCCACACCATGCACATCCAACAGTACAACCATCAGTCAATTGCACTCCTGCTAAACTTGTGACTATCAGTCTTTTTTCCCGGCTAGAAAAAGGAGCTAAAACATCTTCTAAAGAAACCCCTCGTGGATTTTGGCGTTCCCTCATTTTCCTTCTAGTTCGGATTGTTTCTGCGGCTTCAAGAATATATCTCACGCTCTTCCTCAATTCTGGGTCTTGAGAATTAATTTCCAAAATGTCCCTTACATATGCCTTATCCTGAGTTGGAAGCAAACTACAATTAAGCATTGAGTATATTGTTCTATCAGAGGAGGAAATATCCACCTGTGCCAAAACACCTCCCCGTTGCCACGATAATCTTTCCTCAAGAAGCCCTTCCCCCGGGGAACGAGGAGAATACCTATCAGGCAATCCGGGGATTAATTCTTTTAACTCTGTAAGCATTACTTAATTATAAGTTAATTCTGGAATAATTTCAACCCATAGTACATTTGGTACTACACTCAAATCATTTTTCTTAAAATATAACTTGCGCTGAAACTACTTAATAGGACAAGCGGTACTATCATATTAGAGCTTAAAAGAGCATTGGGTGGTTGTAAATCTAAAGCAGAAGGTAATGGTGCCATCAAAAGCCAAATAAAAATTATCCCCCACCCCTTGGGACTCTTTATGATAAAAATAACTGCTGTGATAATAAAAATAAAGTCAAATAAATACATTAAGGGAAAACTATTTCTAACATCTCCTGAAACAAATAAGAAGTCTCCCTGAAAATGCTGGCTGTAATGATCTAAAAACGACAGTGTATAATTTACAACTTTATTATGAATTAAAACTACCGGAAAATTAGCAAAGTTATTACCGTGCTCCCTTCTTTGTTCATCGGTTAACCAGACCGGTACTTGAGTTATATCTTTAAATGAAATTGTAAGAAAATTTATCAGTATCAAAAATAAGAAAACGCTAACTAACGAATATTTTTTGAGAAATTTATTTATTAAATAAACTCCGGTGATTGAAAGAAACAGCATTAAACTGGCTTGCCTGTCTTTGGAAATAAAATTAAACCAGGGCGAAATGGCCAAAAAAAGAGCACAAATAAAAGGAAAACTAGGGAATTTTTTTTCCAAAGGAAGAGAACGCGCCAAAAGATATATTAAAAAGACTGAACCTAAATACAAAAACATGTTAATCATATTTTGACTATTTTGAACAAAGAAAAACCATTTAAATCCTTTATCTCATCAACCTGTTTATATTCTTGATAAAACTTCTGTTGTTGATCCAGCTTATATGAAGGCATAATATACAAATTACCCTTTATTGGTTTTTTATTTAGCCAGTCAATATCCTGGAATTCAATATTATCAATTCTTGATACAAGCCCCATATCTTTCCCTGTTTCATTTGGCACAAACACTTCATTTGCAATTTTTTGATATTTACTTGGATCAATTTTTTGAAAAAAAAGAAAAAAGATATAGGGTTGCTCCAAGCTTTGCTGAACAATAATCTTTTGATAAAACTCCTGTATTGGGGTTATTTTTTCAACGATTTGCTTATATCCATACTGCCAGCCGTCATTCTTTTTTTTGCCGTGCACAAAATATTGGTCCAAAAAATAAATGTAATTTAGAGCATAGAAAAATATAAAAATAATCATGATATTTTTTCTAAAATTCCCTAAACTATTCATGCCTATGGCTGTAAGAATCACCAGCGGGATAAACATGGGTAGAACTCTTTCAAAATTTATCTTTTCAATGGTCATAATGGATGGCAAGGAAAGCAGGAACAAACTGCTCCAGATGAAAATATTTTGTTGTTTGCTGCCGCGTCGGATCAATGTTTTAACTCCTAAAATTAAAAAAATGCTATCCAGAAGCAGTAGCGGCCCGGTATTTGGAGGGGTGTGCTGCGGATTAATATCTCCTTTCAAAAACAGCGTGCTTGGTGAATACAAACTAAACCACCTTGTAGCAATGGAGCGGAGAGTATCTTGAGAATTCAGATGATATGAAAATATACTTAAAGTTTGTAGTCTGGCAACTTTTCCCTGTATAAAACTTAAAGCTACCAGCATAGTAAAAAATAAAAAAATTATTGCAGAGAGATAAATTATCTTCAAAGATACCTTTTTAATTTGTTTGAAATAAGCAATAAAAAGAATTACCAGAATAATCGGAGTTGAAAGTTTAGCTGTATGAGAAGTAAGTAGCGTTAATCCAAAAAATAGAGCCGACAGAAAAAGATATTTTTCTTTTAAAACAGCTTTTAAAAAAAATAAAATGCCCGCAAGAGTTAGCATTAAGGAAACATTCACTTCCCAGGCTCCTCTGGAAAATTCAATAAATAGCGGGGATATCCCAAAAACCAAAGAAGTAATAAGAGCTAGCTTTATACTTCCAAACATTTGCAAAACAATTCCGTACATTAACCAGACAGCTATTATTCCGGCAATGGCTGAAGGAAGCCTAACAGAAAATTCGTTTAATCCAAAAATTCCGACAAAAGGCAGAGTTGAATAAACATACAGTCCCGGTTTAAAATCCCCAAAAGATTGAAAAAATATGGGCAGGAGTTCTCCATGTTCATCTCTTGTGGTTTTTAAAATTGAATAGCCGTTGTATCCCAGCGCGGCTTCATCATTGCGAAGATGCGGCGGCATTCCTCCCAAATCCCAAAAACGCAGAATAAAAGATCCCAGAAGAATGAGCGATAAGATATAATTCATTTCATCAGTTCTTTGTACGCTCTAACAGTCTCCTCGGCAGTTTTTTCCCAGGAAAATTTTTTAACTTGTTCAAATCCTTTTTTAATCATTTCTTTTCTTTTCTCCTCATCTGATGTCACTGCTTTTAATTTGTTTTCAATATCTATTACCGATTCCGGATTAACATATTCCGCCGCATCCCCTCCAACCTCCGGCATTGAAGAAACATTTGAGGTAATAACCGGCAACCCACACAAAAATGCATCCAGTAAAGGCAGTCCAAATCCTTCATAAAGCGAGGCGTAAAGCAATACCGATGCGCTATTGTAAAGCAATTCCAGTTCGTCTAATTCAAGCCATGGAATTGTTTGACCGGTAATCACCAAATTGTAATCTTTGGCTGCTTGCTTAATTCTTCCTAAATTCCGCCTTTCTCCTATTCCCCCTATTGCCAATACAAATTTATCCGGTAATTTGTATTTTTTCCTAAAACTTTCCACTTGTTCTTTGGACTGGGGCTTAAAATCTGCTGTCGGCCCCTCATAAATTACGGTTATCTTTTCTTCCGGAATACTGGAAATTTCCATCAAATCCTTTTTAGTTGACTGCGAAACAGCAATTATCATATCTATTTCTTTTTCCACCAGATAAAGCCGTCTTTTGTGAACTGCCACAATTTTGGGGTGTGACCACTGGGGATATTTTAACGCTACAACATCATGATAGGTAGTAATCTTCTTGGCAGAACTTGGCGGCTCCGTCCAATCACTTGAATGAAAAATATCCAGGGGGCCTAAGAATTTTTCAATTGAAATATTGCGCCATCTGTTAAAAAGCATTTCAAAAAGCGTTGGGGGTAAACGGAAATTTTTGACATTACCATGAATAAAAAGAGGGGCTTTTTTTCTGAGAGAGGAAAAAAAGTAAACCATTTCCAAATCTTCTATATTTGAAAGCTCTCTTGCCAGATTTTGTGTATAAGTTGCCACCCCACCCTTGTGCGCAATCTGTGAAATATCCATACCAACCTTTATTTTTTTCTTCATTTTCTTTTCAGTATATCAACGCTACCAGTACTATCTATCTTCTGATAATTTTCATTGATGTAACTATTAATTTTCTTTGCAAAATCTGCAATCGGCATACCTTCAATTTTAACAGTTTTATCTGCAATAATAATACTTGGCCGGTCTTTTTCTAAACCCTGCAAAATTCTATCTTCCGCAACAGATAAAAACCATGGGAATTGAAAAACAAAAATATCCCCTGCAGGCAAGGTTTGAGACATCTGATAAAGATGTGGCGCGGCGCCGAATACAAATATCTTATCACCCTCTTTTGTGTACTGTCTGATTTTATTGGATATTGCATAAGTACTGTCATCAAAAAAGAAAACTTTGTTTGATATGTGTCCTTTATAAAAAATATTCTGCCACCAAATAGTAACAGTGAGATAAATAGCTATTAATATAAAGCCCGTTTTTCTTTTTGTTAATGAATACACACCTAAACCAGTTAGAATTACTGCAAATGGCAGAGATGGTTGAAAATGCACAAAATTTGCCCTGTCAAATGCTCCAATTAAAGAACCCACCAGAAAAATAAATACAATAATTTTTAGCCGTTTTTCTTTGTATAAAAACCCTGATAAAGAAGCAATATACACCATCAATACTCTTGATATAAATCCAAAACTGGTAGGGATTTGTGTTCCCAAAGACGCATAAACAGTTAAATTAAAAGTAATAGTCCAATACCAAAAATCCGGAAATACTCCAATCCAAATAAAATATAGAATCATTAAAATTACGGGTAATATCAGTCCCAATAAATATCCCGTGGTTTTTTTAATATTTTTTTCGCTCAATAATATATAAAGAAAAGCCATTATTGATAAAGGTATTATAGTTTGCTTGAAAACTACCGCCACCCCGATCAATAACCCACTAAAAATAAAGTTTTTTCTATAAAGAAAGTATGCTGCGGGGAGAAGCATCAAAGGTAAAAAATTATCAATCCATAAAACCCATCCTTCAAAAAATGGCTGCCATAAAAGATACAGGAAATTAGCAAGAAATGCTTTTTTCTCTCCCAATATTTTTTTTGATATTAAAAAAAGCAGCACATGGGTGATGGCAACTATTGCGTAGAGCCAAAGACGGGCCGAGGTGGCATCATTCATCCCCAAATTATCAAAATTTACTGGTAAAAACATTAAACCCGGAAAATGCTGGTCTAAAATTTGGCTGTATGGTTTTAATCCGTGATTTGTGAGATATGGATAAATAAAAAGTTCAGGGTATGGGAAAAAAATCAACCTAGATAAAATAAAAATATGAGCAATTATAATAATTAGCAAAAAAAACTTGGTCATCTTTTGTAATGATAAACAAAACCCACCCCATGAAAATTGTTGATTTCAGTTTCTTTAAAATTTAACTGTGTCAATTGTTTTTGAATCAATCTTTGCGGATCAGATATGTCAACAAGATACTCAACAAGATATACTTGCTTTTCCCCTTGCAAAATATTTTCCAAATCAGCCACATCACTTAAATCCTTTGCAGGAAAATCCTTTAGCGCGCCTCTGGCGTCGATTTCGCCTTTTGCATAATAATTAAATGGAGGAAGAGTTCCGGAACTTTCAAATAAAACCGGCTCATTCTTGGTTGATAAAAAATTAACCAATTCTTTCCAGTCATCCCGCTGAAATAATGGATTAAATAAATAAACTAATGAAGAAAATATTTGAATTACTAAAACTGCTGCCAAAAATGCATATTTTAATTTAAATTTAAAAGAAAAAATCCCCAGAGCAATTAAAATAATAAATGCGGGAAGTACAAATAGAACTCTAAAATAGTTGTATACCGGTATCACAAGCGAAATAACAGTCGCTAAACTTAAAGGGATAATAATCCAACTAAATAGTAATTTTCTGTGAAGATTATTTAATGATTTAATTCCTCTGTACAAAAGATAAGCAAACAAAGTGCAAACCGGAAGCATTATTGCCCCATAGATTATCTTGTCAGCTAAACTTATTCTACCTATAATAAATTTTACAAATGTCAGCGGTAATGTCTTAAAATCAAAACTACCTGCAACAAATTTCCATGTTGGCAAATTAGCAGCGGCAACAGCTCCCACATCAAGTTGAGCGAAAAATATTGGCAGCCACCAAATACCAATTAAAACCGCAATAATTAAAGCCATCAACCATTTTTTAACTAACGCTTTTTTTCTAATCAGTAATAAAAAGGCAAGTTGGGCGGGAAAAATAAAATAAGCTACATAATCGGATGAAAGTACCAATAAATTAGCGAAAATTAAAAAGATCATATTTACTTTTTCTTTTTTAATAACTTTGATGAAAAGAAAGAAGTTGATCGAAACAGCCAGAGTAGCCAAAGCATACATTCTGGCTTCCTGACTGTAATAAATATGCAGAGGGTTAATGGCAAAAAGTAGTGCAGCCATTAAACCAAGCTTTTGAGAAACTATTTTTTTTCCTATCAAGTAAACACTATAAATCGTTAGCACGCCAAATATTACCGAAGGTAACCTGACTGCAATTTCAGAGTAGCCAAAAAGTTTCCCCCAAAGCCATAAAATAATAAACCAACCGGGCGGGTGAAAATCTGCTATTGCATATTGAGTAATCATTTCGAAAAAAGAATAACTATTTGCAGCCATCACATTTATGGCTTCATCCAACCACAAACTCTGATTTAAACTTATCAACCTTAAAATTGTTCCCAATACAAGGATTACCCAAATCATTCTTGCTCCAATTCCCAAATCTTAACTAAAACTATCATTTGATAAATCATCATTAAAATAGTTAGCGCTAAACCGTAAAACCCATCCAAAAAACCCCTGTGTCTTAAAAACCTGACTAAAAATTCTCTGGCCGGTTTCCAGAAAAATAGAACCCAGGAAAATCTTAAGCCACTATCATATAAATTAGCTGCTTCAATGGAGGAATATCTATTTTGACGATCTAAAAACTCTTCTATGGAATCATAGCCAAAATGAACTATAGCTAAATCTTCTCTTGCCTCTAAATCCAAAATCTCCCCCGCCACGGCGGGGTAGCTGTGTATTTTCGCGCTCCACAAAACAGTCCCCTTTTTGAAAAATCTGATATGCCTGTCCGGCCACCAATTGGTGTGTTTGATCCATTTCCCAAAAAAAATATTTTTTCTGGGGATATTAACTGCTGTGAATTTTTGTTTTTTCACCACCTCTTTAAGTTTTTCTTTAAGATTTTTCCCAATTTCTTCATCTGAATCCAGAACTAAAACCCAGTCCCCGCTTGTTTTAGCTATAGCATAATCTCTTACAAGTTCAACAAAAGGGACAAATTGGTGGTGAAAAACTTTTGCGCCAAACTTATTTGCTACCTCTATGGAGGCATCCGAGGAATCCAAATCTACCACAACCAACTCATCTGCAAAGCCTGTGGCGCTTTTAAGACATTTTTGCAGTTTTTCTGCCTCATTAAAACATACTACAACCGTAGAAATCATATTAGGATTATTTTCTCATAATCTTTAGCAATTTTATCCCAGGAAAATTTTTCAGCTTGGTTTCTTGGTAAATCCTTCCAATTTTTTTTCATCCCTTCATTTATTTCTTTCGCATAAACTTCCGGGTCACTGGTATCTACAAAAATACCTGCGTCTCCAATAATCTCTCTTCTGGATAAATCATTAGGTGCCACAACAGGCAAGCCCGATGCCATTGCTTCCAAATAGACAATGCCAAACGCCTCTCTATCCCAAGAAGGCAGGGTAAAAAGATCACAAGACCTGTAAACCGGGGGCATATCAGCATAGTCAAAACTTTGAATCTTAAACCTATCACCCAGTATTCTTTTGCCTTTTTCTTCTAAATATTTTTTTTGTTCCCCCTCTCCTACTATCAGTAACGAACCTTTATCCAAATAACGCATTGCCTCTATAATTCTTTCGTGATGTTTATACCAGGTTAATGCTCCAACACAAAGAATAATTGGTTTTTCCAAACCTAAATTTAATTTATCACCATCTGAATTAAATTTTGATAAATCCACCCCATTGGGAATTTTGACAATTTTACTTTTCCAAGCCCACCTGCTTGCCCATTTGGCCATATAATCTGTCAGGGCCACAAATATATCAGGTGCCGCCATAAGATTAATAATAGAAGTTCTACCTATTCCTGCTTGTCCACTAACCACCAGCTTGTATCTTTTAAAAATTCTTCCAAGGGAAGCTTTAACAACCTGCATTCCCCCATTCATTGGTATAACTACATCATAACTTCCGCTGTCTTGATCCGGAAGAATCTTCACTTCATGCTTGAGGGAGAGTCTTTTAGCCAGTTCCGAAACAAAAACTTCTGCCCCTCTATTTACTATATTTTGATACCTGCTTAAAAATAGTATTTTCATTATTGGTTCTTTTTTATGTACGCTTTATATCCACCTGCTTTTATAGTTAGCAGATACGGTAAATCTTCTTTAAGAGGGATTCTGTCTTCCGAAAGAATTACTGTATACTCCAATTTCACATCTTTTTTTATCTCTTCCGGATAAAGCCAGCCTAAATTTTTATCAGTGTAACTTATGTCAGGAACTCTGCCATAAACTTTAAAAAGATATCTCCAGCCCTCATAGTCATGACATACTCCCCTTCCTTCAATGGCAAATTGCTTATCTTGGATAACTTCCATAACTTTATTAATAATTATTTTTTTTGGAGCCAAACTAAATTCACCAGAGACATTAATTATTGTATTTATTCCCGCTGCAACAGCCAAAAATACTAAAATAAATAAAGGCAAGCGGAGAATTTTTATTTTGCTTATTAGAATTCCCTGTACAAGCGTAAATAAAACCAGAAAATAAAGAGTATAATATTCTGATGATCCTCCCGGAAAAATCATAAAAAAGAAAAGGGAGACACACAAAAAAATAGCCAGCATTTTATACTCATACTTTTTACCTTTTATAAACTTCCAGAGAAAAATCGCAAGTAAACATAATGTCAACAAAGATAGTACCGGATGAGCATATGTTCTTTTGGCATATTGATCAATAAATTTAAACTCCTTTTTAACAGACAAAGAGGTACAGCCAAAATTAATCTCATCTGCATTGGGATTGCCGGCTTTTAAATACCAAAACCGGCCCATACTATCAAACAAAGTTTTAAACTTAGCAGATGGGTCAAAAGCAATCTTTGACTCGTTAAGATGCGTTGTAAAACGGCTAAAAAGAGTCCAGTTGCTAAAGTTATGATAATAATCAAAAACCGCCAAGGGCCAGTAAAACAGGGCAAACACCAATAAACAAATTGCCGTCAACTTGATATTCTTCCAGTATTGTTCCCTGACAAAATACCACAGGCCAATTAAAAGAAGGGGGGCGGGTTCCAAATGAGTTTGCAAAATAGATCCAAAAAGGCCGGCATAAAGAACCCACCACCACTTTGATCTTTTAACTAAAATCATTGTTAAAAATAAAAGCATCGTTATCAAAGGAGTAAACATGGTGTTCCAATATTTCTGATCAAAAAAAACAAATAACGGTAGCGCTGCGTAAAGCAAAGAGGAAATTACCCCGGTAGTTAAATTAAATATCTTCCAGCCAATGAAAAAAAATAAAGTTGTTGTTACAACCCCCAAAAATGCGGCGAAATAAGCTCCGATTAAAGGATCTCCATGGGAAATAGCAAGTAAAATAGCGGTAAAATAGGTAAAATAAGGCCCCAGATAAAAATCCAAAAAAGAAGCGCTTACTCCAATCCAAATCGGATGAGGATCTTTCACCAAGGTCCAAGCGTAAGTAGCCTGATACTCCTCATCAAAGTTAAAAATATAGATTTCCCCCAACCTGTAAAATCTTAAAAATGCTGATAACAAAATTATAAAACCTAAAAGTAAAACAATTTTGTATTTTCTAATAAATAATGTAAAATTCATTTTAAGATATCTTGTATTTTAAAATTGTCCACATTGCCGAGAGTCCATCCCAAAAGCCTATTTTTTTACCTTGATTATACCCGCGTGGTTTAGTCTTAATTGGCACTTCCACTATATTGTAGCCTAATTTTAGCGATTTAATAGTTATCTCCGGTTCAATCTCAAACCTATTAGACTTTAGATCTAATTTTTTCATTACCTCTTTGGTAAAAAGTTTATAACAAGTTTCCATATCTGTAAGGTTGCATCCGTATAAAAAATTTACCAGCCAGGTTAAAAATCTATTAGCTAGTAGATGCAAAGGCAACACTGTCCTGTTCTTACCCCACACCTTTAGTGGATAATCAACAAGCCTTGTCCCAAAAACTATCTTTGCCTTTTTCTTTAATATTGGCTCCAATAAGCTTACATAGTCTTCAGGATCGTATTCTAAATCCGCATCCTGAATTATAAAATAGTCTCCCTTGGCATTTTTAATTCCTGTTCTTACTGCCGCTCCTTTACCCAAATTATCTTTATGGTAAATCTTTATTAATCTTTTTATTTTAGACTTTTGAATTTTGAATTTTGAATTATCTTTTGAGCAATCATCTATAACAATTATTTCTTTATCTATTCCATTTGGTAAATCAACTTTCCTTACTTTTTGAAGTAAAGCCTCAATTGTTTTCTCTTCATTAAAAACCGGAATAATTATGGATAATATTTTTTTCATTTTCTGGCAATAATTAAAATAGAAGTGCCCAAAGGAGGTTCAATTAAATTCTCAAGGGACAAAAAAAACGGAGCAATAAAATTAAAAACTTTAATTTTGCTTTCATTAATTTTACTTTCGGAAAATAATTTTGATGAAAGGAACCAACCTACCCCTCCAAGAAAATTAATTACCCTACTTTTAATTATTTTAAAACCCATATCCTTTAATAAGCTTTTAAGTTTGTTTTTGTCATATCTTCTAAAATGACCAATTGATTTATCTATTTCTCCAAACAAAAAATCATATGCCGGTACCAGTAGAATTAGATGCCCGCCTGTTTTTAAAAGCAAAAGCATATTTTGTAAAGCTCTTTTGTCGTCTTTTATGTGCTCTAATACATTCAGACAAACAATAGTATCAAACTTTTTATTTTTAAAAAAATACTCTCCTTTTTCAATATCCCCTAATCCTATCTTGATGTCAGTATCCATGAATTGCTTTAGATAATTTTCATTAATATCTATGGACCAAACATTACCGTATTTCTTTAAAAAATTTGTGAAATTGCCAATACCGCAGCCAACTTCCAGAATATCTCCTGTTAAAAAACTTTCAAATTTTTTGACTGTCCACTGGTTATACCAAACAGCCTGGCTCATGGATTCCAGGGTTTGCGTGCCATTATCCGTACTCACAGTAATCTCCTTTTAATTTTCCTAAGCGGAGTTAAGAGTTGAGATTTAATCTTACTTAATCCTGATATTTTACCGAAAGGAGACGGAATTATTGATGGATATTCTAAATATAAACTTTCAGGAAATTTAAAATCTTTTGAAACTCTCTTGCCCAACTCATATTTAAATTTATCATATTTTCTTTTAAAACTTGATCTTTGTAAATGAGTTACATGCAAATATGGCGCATCAATAAATATTATCTTTTCTCTTTTCTGAATGAGACGGTTTTTTTTATCAAGAAAACTCTCCTTACCATAGGGCCAATCAACATGTAACCCAGGAATCTTTTTGTTTATTACCCGTAAGCTGTAATGACCCTTTCGATTTAGAATTTGATATTGACCTGCTGCTTCTTCTTGAAAATGATAAATATCTCCAACAGGTACTTTCATTGGCACTACAATCCCATCAATCTCAGCACTTCTTTCATTTATTGTTTTAATAATTTTTTTTATGGAATCTTCCCACCAAATTTCATCTCCGTCCAAAATTAAAATCCAATCGCACTTTGACTCATCCAGCATTTTTTGCCGCATTTGTGTAAATTGATATTTGTCAACAGTGCCAACTTCCTTAAATTCAATTTTATTTCCTTTTATTTTTTTAATTTCATTAATTATTTCAACTGTTTTATCAGTTGAGCCGCTATCCCAAACCATTACCTTATCGACAAAATCCACAACACTCATAATAGAAAACCAGATGAAATTTTCCTCATTATTAACAATGGTATTAGCAAAAATCTTCATTTCTTAAGTTTAATCAACAACCAAAATAATGGGTATAGAAAATTAAAAGTTGTCCCAGCCAGAACAGTAATCGAAGCCCCGATTATACCGAAATTTGAAATCATAATATATCCTAAGCCTCCGATAATTGTCAGATGCCCCAGAGAAACCCATATGAAAACATCCGGTCTGCCAAAATAAAAAATAATGCTGTGATGGACCGGAATGGAAAAAAGAAAAACAATCATTGCCAAAAATAAAAAAATAAACGGTAAAACCGCGTCAACGTACTGCGGTCCAAAAAGTAATGGAATGAGAAATACTGCAACAGGAATAGTTAAAATTCCCAACAAACAAAGTCCTGAAACAAAGAACTGAAATTTTTTAAAATAAATAAGCATCTGCTTGTTATTTTGGAATGAAGCAAATTTTGGCGAGGCCACCAATCCCAAAGCCGAAACCAGTTGCGGCATAACTGCCACCATTTGATTGGCCGCTCCATAAATTCCCACCTCTCTGGCGGAAAGCAATGCGGCATTCAGATATGTATCCAACCTAGCGGAAAAAGCGGCAATTACGGTAAAGATGGCTACCGGAATATTGTACCTGAAAAGCTCTTTGGATAAACTGAATTCATTTTTGCCGGCCAGTATTTTTCTTGCAGGGAGAATAAAAAGTGTCACAAAAAAACCAAAGAATGGTAAAATTATGTAAACTAACAAGCCGTTTGTCACATTAAGAGTAAGATAATAACCTAAAGCTAGAATTAAGATTAGTCTTAAAAAATTGGTTAAAATATTTACGGCGCTCCAGAGAAAATATTTTTGATAAACTTGCAAAGCAGAGGTTGCAAAACTGAAAAGCAAGGCTCCTCCCACTCCAAAAGCAGCCAGTTTTAAAGGTAAAATTAAATCCTCTTTATGAAAAACCTCCCTTGCCAAAAATGGCGCAAGCAGGAAAATAATTAAAAAAGATATTGCCCAGGCAAAAAGTTTTATTTCCAGACTTAACTTTAAAAACCTGTAAGCTTTGTCGCTACTTTGGATCAAATTTGCAGATACAAAACGGATTAAACCGGTATTTGTGCCAATATCCGCCATATCCGCAATCAAAACCAGGGTAGTCAGCGCAATAGTTAGTAATCCAAAATCCGAGGGGCCTAAAAATCTTGCCAGGAAAATATAAAACAGCGCTCCCAAAGTGCCATTTATCAGAGTACCTATAATGGTAATTTGCGACTGTTTAAAGGTCGCCGTACGAATAATGTTTTTAAACATAAGACTATTATAGCAGTCAGGAGAGTTAAAACCGATATAACCATTCCGGGTAAAACATATTTTTGCGGCTGGAATTCCACTGCATACTCTCCTTCTTTTTCTATCCTGAAACCGTTCAGTAAACTGTAAACAGGCAGTGGGCTCATGTCATTAATCTTCCAAAGCTTATTATAACTCTCTGAAAAAACCAAAAATACAGGCTCTTTTAAATTCGATATTGTCACCAAATATTTAGTGGGATTAATTCTCTCGTAAGAAACTACTGCAGAAATAGTGGAGGTATTTTCTTTTTTAAATTCCATAAATCTACTACGCAGTTTATCTGCTTTATTTTTGTAATTACCCCATTGGTCTTTATCCAAAACTGCCAAAGCATTAATTACATTGATATCTCCCTCTGACGCTATTATCAACTCTTGATCCTTTATTAATTGACCCACCTCAAACCATCTAACATTATTCTCCTTTTTTTGTGTGTTTACATTTCCGATCAATTGATTGTCTTGATAAAATTTAAGTTCTCCTGATCTCGTACTTTCTAAAACACGGGCAAGAAGAATATGTTTGTTTTTAAGCTTTTCACTTTCAACTTTTAACTTTAAACTTTTTTCGGCCACTGCCCATCCTCCTCCTAAATCAAAATCCAGATTATCAATTTGGTATTTATCCCTTAAAAAATATCTCCATTTGATTAAATCAACAGTTTCCCTTTTCCACCATCCCGAAAAATCAGGATTATTTTGAAGCTTTTGGGCCGGAAAGATCAAATTATCAGGATTGATAAGACTGGCCGCCAGATCCAAGAGGGTTTTGTTATTTAAGACTATTTTTGCCTCTGGAATTTGATCTAAATTCTTTCCTAAACCTGCTTTTTCTTCTGCAAAAATTAAAGCATTTTTAGAAAGAGAAAGTTTTGCGCTTTTAGTGGCTTCGTTGTAAATGTTATCTGACCCAACTACCCACCAGACATCAGCCGTCTCAAAAAAGATTTCCTGATGTTTTTTAGTTTGCCAAAGAGGGATGGTAAAACTACCCACTTTAGATAACCACGGAAGATTAGAAAGTTGGCCTTGAAATATATCATAATACTTCAAATTATCCGGATGCAGGTTATCTCTTTTGGGATCAAGAAGGGGATAAGCTATATAACCTATTCCTGCCACGTCAAATATCTCACCCATGTAAGGAGCTTCCCGGAGAAAATTAAAAATTTCATATGTTCCAAGGGTACCTGCTGCGAAAGGCCTTTTTTGCACCAACCGCGATGCTTCAACTGCAGGATGTTGGCTGTCAAAATAGCCAAGGGGAGGAAGCGAGGGAATCCAAAATACTCTCGAAGACAACTTATCGCTCTGCAACAAATCTTTCAAATGCGTAAATTCTTCCTGAAACCTTGGATTTGAAAAAGTACCTGTCATTTGACCGGTCCAAACAGGGCGGATTAAAAATAATAAATAAAAAACCAATAAAGATAGAAGTAAAATCCTTATCTCTGTCCTTTTAAGTTTGTTTAGAAGACCATCTGTAACGATTCCCCACAGCAACGCATAAGATAAAGCTGTCAAAGTTAAAAATTTCGAGGAATCGCGAAACAGCGAAAATCCGGGAAGATGGTTAAAAAACCAAGGATAAACTTTTCCAAAAGGCTCTGTTGCTCCTTTGGAAAGAAATATAGATAATATCAGGACGAAAAACCAAAATAAAACTGTTTTGTTTTTGGGTTTTAAAATTGGAGCAAGCAAGGCAAATGCCGGAATTACGATAAATTCTAACCGTAGGGGGGTAATTTTTCCAAATATGTTTTCCTGCCAGTGAGGAGAAAGCAACAGTAGGGCGTGTCCCAAACTGCCCAAACTCTCAAACGAAGTTTGGGTAAAAAATTTATAAGTTTCAGGGGAAATAGGGGACATAACAAGGGGTAACAACCAGTAAACATTTAAGCCAAAAACTATTATTCCTACTGCTGTAACAGTATTAACCCATGCCATTATCCATTTTTTAAAACCCTTAAAATTAAAAAATAAAATCTCATAAAAAAATTTAATTGCTAGAATGACTGCCAAAAGATAGATAAATCTAAAGTCAAAAAAACCCAAAATTGCTGTTGTCACCCCGGCCCAAATTTTTTCTTTTATTCCCCCTTCTTTTGCTTTTTCCCAAGCTAGAAAACTTAAAGGAAAAAAGGCAAATGCTAAAGCAATAGAGAATTGTCCGCCGTCCACCAGCAATAAGACATAGGTGTTGGCAGAATAAAAAATTGCAGAAATAAGTCTAGCCGGATTTGATAATTTTAAATTTTCTCCCAGCTTCCACATGGACAAAGAACCTATCAATAAAAAGGGGATCATAATTACTAATCTTTCAATCTGGGCAAAATTAAATCCCAAATTGGCAAATACAGAAGAAATAAATGTCAATGGATAAGACCATAAAAAAAATGCGCTTACCTCACCCATCCCCTCTGATCCCCTGTCAGACCAGGTTCTGGGAAAATCAAACAGGCTTTTTAAAACCTGCTCCGGAACTGCCGGGAAATCACTGGCAACTCTTACCCCGGGTAACCACCAGCACCAGTACACCCCGGCTAATATTAAGACCAAAATTGCAATATAGAATTTATTTCGCATTTTCTTGCTTTGTCTCCCATAAATAAACTGCTGCTCCTAAAACTTCCATCCAAAAAAAAGCATTAAATATCTTTTGCGCCAATCCCTGGTGCAAAAAGACAATCGAAATCCCTGCCGCTCCCGCCAACAAAATAGCCAAAGTAAAAATCAATAATGATAATTTAAACTTAATCATACTTCTATTATAATTTATCTTAATGAGAAAGTTTATGCCAATCATTATAATCTGGATAGCAGTCTTGCTGGCTTATTTCCCCACTTTCTCCGCATATTTCTCCGGAGATGATTTTTTTATGTTTAAAATAAGCTTAACTAACGGAAGTTTTGGGGAGTTTATAAAGCTATTGGGCATTTATCCTTTTGAAGAAAGAGGAATTGCCTTTTACCGGCCGCTTTTTCGGGAGATTTTACACAATATTTATTTTAATTTTTTTGGATTAAATCATATCCCTTTCAGGATACTTTTAATGGGCGTTCATTTTATTAACATATCTTTAGTCTATTTTCTAATACAAAACATTTTCAAAAAAAGATTTTTATCTTTTTTTGTAGCACTATTTTTTGGGATATCCTCTGCTAATGTGGCTACTTTATATTACATACCCGGAGGAATTGAAAGCTCGGGCGCTGTAATGTTTGCTCTGTTAACAATTATTTTTTATAAACTTAAAAAATATCTCCTTTCGCTGGTAATATTTTTATTAGCTCTTTCCTCACACGAAATTATCCTTGCTACCCCCCTAATCCTGCTGGCTCTTTCCTCCAAAAAAGCTTTAATTAAACTTATCCCGTTTTTTTTATTATCCGCTATTTTACTTTATATAGATACTGCCAAAATAGGTTTTTCTCCCGGGGAGGTACAGTATAAATTTATTTTTAATCCCAAGATTATTGGACAATCTTTCATCTGGTATTTATCCTGGGGTTTCGGAATTCCGGAGATGTTGCAGGATTTTGTTTTGCCGGGCCTCAACTTAAACCCTAACCTGATCCGTTATTGGGGAGATTTTTTCAAAATTATCTTTCCCGCATTTTTTGTTTCTTTTGCTCTGCTTGTAACTTCCACCCTTTATCTGTTGCATAAAAAAAGTTCTGTCTTTCTTAATAAAAAATTTTTATTTCTTTTATTGTGGCTTATGACAGGTTTGTTGCCAATCATTTTTTTACCCTCTCATAAATCATCTCATTATTTAATTTTTGTCTTGCCTGCTTTGTGGGGAATAATTTTTTATATCACCAACACACTGCCCAAAACTCTACTCTTTATCTTTATTATTTCTTCCCTCTTTCTTAATATTGCATCAATCAAACTGGGGGAACAAACCCACTGGGCAGCCACCAGAGGCAAAACTGCCCAAAAATTGATAAAAGAGTTAAGATCCACATATCTTTCGCTTCCCAAAGGAGCGGCAATTTACTTTGCCAATGATCCTGCTTACCCATACTTAACCAAAGAGTGGGGAGGAACTTCAAAGCAAGCCAGTTTTATTCTAAATGGCGCGGATGCCTTGCAGCTTTTGTACAAAGACCCCTTTTTGCAGGTTTTTTATGAAGATTTAGGCGGTATACCAAAAGGTTTTCCGCCGGATAAAATCTACTCTCTGGTGGCCAGATAAAAAAAAGCCGAAATTGTTAAAAGTCCAATGCCGATACTGCCGGAATAATTAGAAAGCGGAATAAGTTCAAACAAATAGAAAAGTGCCGTGAAAGCAAAAAGCATACACGACCCAATCATAATCATAAAAGAATACGCGGGTTTTACAATCAGGATGCCAACGGTTATGGCAAAAATTGCAGACTGAATATATTTACTAAATCCTAAAAGAAGCAAATCAAATTCTAAAGCATTGAAAATAAAAAAGGATGCAAGCGCCAAGAAAGAAGCCATAACTATCTTAGTAAGATTTTTCATATTTGTTTTTTTCTTTTATTCATTGCAACTGCCAAAATAAATAATCCTCCCAGTACGGTCAATATAATACCTATATTAAAATACTTTTGAGGATCAAATTCTATTTTAAATTCATATTCCCCTGCTTTGTCTATATACCAGGCGTTTCCATAAAGATTAGACAAAAAATGCTGTTTGGGAAAAGTAGTTTCCCCGGCAGAAATTAAAGAAAGCTTCCATCCCGGATGAAAAGTTTCTTTGAAAAATAAAAATCCCGGGTTTGCAAGTTTAATCTTACCCTCATATTCTATTGCACTTTTTTTAATAAATTCAACTGACTCTGCCTCGTCTTGTAATAAAGTCTGCCCTTTTTTGTCACTACGCAAGAAAATCTGATTATTTAACACTTTCTGAATCTTAATGTCCGAAACCGTTAGCTTAGATCCTGCAGGCGAAATTACTATTTTTGCTTTTTTGGTAGTTGATTTAGTTTGAAAATTAATTTGGAATTTCTGCCACCCTGCCAGAGGATTAGATTGTAAAGATTCTCTTGCGCTGGGCTCGGGATTTTGATTTTCATAAAATAAAACATAAAATCCCAATCCCTGATCAATCCTTACATTACCGGAAAATCTGTACACAGCCGACCCGCTTATCTCATTTACGGGAATCTCTATATCATTATTAAGTACAGCCGCCGGTGAAGCAAGATTTTCAGAAAGCATAACCGGGTAACTGATTTCAAGATCGCCTTTTTGCAGATCTAATGTGCCAAAACTCAAGGTATTTTCAAGAACTTTACCATTAAGTAACTCTTGCTTATCATTAATATAGAATTTTAAAAAAGGGACAGGATAAGAATCCAGCATCATCAGTTCAAAACTACCATTAATGGGAACATCAAATTTGAAAACTTGTCTTATATCAGTATCGCGGTCGAAATATTTTGGTTTTAGATTAGATTCAACTAAATATTTTTCAAGCTCCATAGTATTTTGCTGAAGGTTTTGAAGAGTCTGAATATGGGTTCTAAAAATAGCAGAAAGCAGTGATTCTTCCCCGTTAATTTGGAATTTGTTAATCTCTACGGCTTTTGGGAATACCTGCTTTAATATCTTCCCGTAATCATCTATGTTGGAATTTAATGCCTTGGATAAAGCAAGTACTTTATCTGCAAGAGCTAAACTTTGTATCATCCCTGTTTGAATAAAGAGGGGTTTCAAATTTTTCAACCGTTCAACAGGAGAGGCGCTATCCGAAGCTGCACCGTATATAAAAAATGATTTTGGAAAAATAAATGTTTGTGACCCGTTAAAGGTAAATTCTTTAATTTCAGGGGTAATTAATTTAGTCCCGGGATTTTTGATAAGTGAAGGCCAAATAGAAAGCTTTTCCTCTCCGGGATAAATTAGACTAATATCATGCTCTATTGTAACTGCTTTCTTAAAATATTGATCCCTAACTTGATAAACAATTAAGTCTCCAAACTGCTGATTTTTCTCAAGGAATTCCAGCCTGTCCAGCAGTTTTTCCAAATCCTGGGGATTAGGTAAATTGCCTCCTGTCCAGTCAACATCCTTATGCAAAACAATAAACCTAACGCTAAAATCTTGTAAGTTTCCCAGGATTCTGGTGCTATCCGTATAATCACTGTAAAACGATGATCCTAAACCGGACAGCGCATCATCAATTCTTTTGATATTAAATCCCCTGGAGATAGAAGGATATGCTGTAAAGAAAGTATCCGACGGTTCCAGACCGCTGTAACCGAATTTCCAATTATATTGGATTGATTCCTCTTGCGTTAAAGGTAAATGGAGAATTTTCCCGTCTAGAATACCTATCTTTTTTTGTTCAAGAAGCCATGAATCCGCTTCCTGATAGCTAATTGGGACTTCAACAAAGACAGGTTTATCCAACCTGCCTATAACCTTACCCAAAATCATAGGCCATGAGAAAATCAAAATAAGCAAACAAACAAAAATTATAAGTGAGTTTCTAAACAAATTATTTTTTCCAAATTTTTCCGATAATACTTTCAAACCCAGGGTAAACAATACTGTGGAAAAAAAGACAAGAATTAAACCGGTTTTCTCAAAAGGATTTCTTAAAACCCCCAAAGCAAAGATATTGATAAACCCCAAAATGAAAAGCTTTCCAAAAGGAGGGGCAGCGCCTTTTGCCAAAAATAATGCAAGCAGATAAAAGATTCCGAACAAAGAAAAGGCTTTATGTTTTATTGAATTAACCAGCCCGAAAAGAATAATAAATACAAAAATCCAAGGGATTATCTGAAACAGGATATTTTTGTAAATTGTTCCAAATTCAGCCTGATATACAAGATAGAACGGGTTAATAAGCTGCAAAGAGTAAGGTAAAATTTCCTGTGAGCTAATAGTTACTAAAGTCACAAGACTTTCTTCGGTCTTATGTTGCCCGGATAAAACCGCCGGGCTGATTTGACTTACAGGAACCATCCACCAGGCATTTACCAGAATCCAAACTATAAATCCAAGAACAAACCGTAAACCCACGGCGTAGGCCTGCTTTCTCCCCTGCCAGGGGACTAGTTGCCCGATAGTCAAGAAAGATAAAAAAATCCAAACTGCCAAAATAAAAGCATATGTGCCAAAAGCATAGACAGATAGAAAGGCGGTGAGCAGGAAAAACAAAAGGTGTTTTGCTTTACCTTCCTTCATCCACTTATTCCAGAATATAGCTAAAAATGGCATTGCAGCAGCGAAAATAATTGTGGTATGGATAAACCTGTGCCAAACTTGAATCATCATATAAGGATTTAACATATAGAAAAACCCTCCAATTACTGGATATAATTTGTTTCTATCCTCAAATTTATACTCCAGGAATAAATACATTCCGTATCCCATTAGAAACAGCAGCAGAAAAAAAAGAGTTGCCTGCAAAGCAAGCGGGGAAAACCCCAGTAACTGAAAAAGGAAGAGGGTAAACTGAAAAGGAACTGCTGATAAGCCCTGCGGGATAGGGGCACCGGGCCCGGCCGAATCCCACCAAACAAATCTTGCATTCTCCAAAATCCTTTTTGGGTTATATGTCTGAAGTCCAACATCGCCACCGCCATAAATCAAACCAAACCTAAACCAGCTAAAAATTAATCCTGCGGATATGGTCAAAAAGATTAGCAACGGCAGAAATTTTTTCATATATGTTCAATATAGCCTTTTTTTATCAATTGAGGAACATAGCTTATTAACAAAAGCAATACTAAGCCAAAACCACTGCTGCCAAAGATTTCTGCCCACCCGCTCTGACCGGAGATGAAAAAAACTGCCATAAAAATAAGCAATAATCCTGACAAAATCAAAAAATATTTCTTTAAAACAGGCCAGACCAAAGACAAACTAAATAAAACAGAAAATACAATTGTTTGAAATGTTTTCCAAAGTAAATCTGTAGAAAAACCCGTATTTAAGAAAAATAAAACAGGAAAAGAAGCGGTAAATATAAATAAAAGTTTTGTTATTTTTTTAACCATTTTTTAATTTTTCCCAAGTAAAATATCACAACCGCGCAAGCAGTAATCCCGGAAATTAACATTCCCCAATAAAGTGTTTTTTGAGGCGTGAACTCAAGCTCAAATGTATAATCCCCGGCCGGAACAAACCAGGCATTAGCATACATATTTGCCAAAAATCTCTCTTTAGGTACTAAGGTTTTTCCGTTACTGTGTAATTTTAGTTGCCAATCTTTATGAAAAGCTTCGCTAAAAATAACAAATCCGCCCCTTTCTAATTCTATCTTACCAGAATAGTAAACAGGACTGTATTGAGTAAATTCAACTCCGGGAACGGATTCTATCGCACTTTGAGGAAAACTCAAGGATCTTAAGAAAATAGGATTATTAAGAAGTCTTTCTATTTTAATGTTTCTAAAAATTACAGCGGAATCTGCTTTATCAACAAGAAACCTGACCTTGGCATCGGCTGCAACAGGTTTATTAAATAAGATACTCTCCCTGTATTTATTCCAGCCATTTTGGTCATCCCTGGTAAAAAATTTCTCATATTCAACATTCCCATCAGAGATAAACTGCAACCTAAATTTATCACCCGACTTAATCCATGCTTCGAATTTAATGGTATACCAGGTATTAGAAGTTAGTGGTTCAATTTTTGCTTCAAAAAAAGAATTTTTTTTATCGGAAGAAGAAACTTCAATCCCGCTTTCTGCCGGATAATCAAACAGATTGGCTGAAGGAGTTGCAACCAGAGTAAATTCTTTTTTCCCGGCATCTAGCTTGACCTTACCATACGAGATAAAACCATCGGTAAACTCACCTCTTAACTGCTTTTTTTCTCCGTCAATTTGAAACTCGAATTTCTCTAATTTATCTGCATAAACATTCCTAACCCCTTCTTCTGCCATTAATAATTCGTATTCATCATTGCTCGGAACCTGAAAATGATAGGTGGTATATTCTAAATCCTCGGTATTTTTATCAGAGACGACATCATACATTGGAATCAGCTCACTTTTACGCAGGGCCATCAGCAGCTCGTCTTTGACCCCTTTTACGCCTTCAAGCGTATCCAGTATAATCAGATGTTTGGCAAACAAATCGTTTACAAATCCCCGTCCTCCAATAAAATCAAGTTGATCCTTGAGGTTATCAGTATAAAAAACCTCTACAAGCAGTTTTCTGTAAACATTAATGCTTGCCTCCGGAGTTTTACCCTTCTCTTTAAGCCGTATAGCTTCTACCAACCTCTTACCCAAAAAATCAAGTTTTAGTTTAAGTTTGTCCATACCTAAACTTTTTAAAATGCGGATATCTTCTTTCAATTTAATCAAAAAATACAACCTGGAGCCGGGTAAAATTTTTGAGGCAGCCGGAAGTTCCAAGATGGCTTTTTCAAAAGCAATATCCTTGGGATGAAATGTCCAGCTTTTCGTGGGTAGAATTAAGGTTTGTACCGTATCAATTGACCAATCTGCCGGATTTACCGGGGATATTAAATCTATATTATTTTGAAACAGCAGAAACGGCCAAAATGAATTTCTCTCTCCTCTTGACAAAAAATTTACATAAGAAGTGTTATAGATCCGCGGCTTAAAATATCTTTCAGACATCTCATAAACTATAAGACTGCCTAACAACTCTTTCTTTTCCAAAAATCTCTTGCTGTCTAATATCTCTTCCAATTTCAAAGGATTATCCAAAAATCCTCCTTGCCACCGAATATCCTTATGCAAAACTATAAATCTTACATTTAGACTTTGTAGAATAGCGATAATTTTTTCATCTGCAACTTTTTCCCTGAAAATATTGGAGGCGGCGCTGATGATATCATCAACATGATCTATATTGAAACCTCTGGAAATAGAAGGTAATGAATTGAAAAGTAATTGACTTGATTCTATGCCGGATAAAGCATAAGGCCAGTTGTAGGAAGCTGATTCTCCAAGCGGCAGAGGCAGATGCAGAATTTTTCCTTCCTTTTTTTGTTCTTTGATAAAAATGTCAGCCTCCCTGTAATACTTTGGTACCTCAACCAAAGCTAATTTATCAAATTTACCAATCAGTCTACCGCTCCATAACGGCCAAAGAAAAATACCCAACTGCAAAAAAAGCAAGGCTCCCAATAATATTTTAAAGGATTTAACTTGTTTATCATGAAATCTATCCAGATACCATTTAAAACCTGCTGTCATAATAATTGCTGAAGAAAACGGCAGTAGTATCCCCATTTTCTCAAAAGGATTCCGCAACACTCCCAAAACAAAGACTTTGGTTAAAGCAAAAATATAAGTAAATCCAAAAGGTGAAGCCGCGCCTTTAGCTAAGAATACAGCCATCACCAAAAGTATTCCCCATCCGGCAAGTTTTTTTGATCTGATAGCTGCTATAAAACCCGGGAGTAAAAATACCAGTGGCAGAAACATTATTGCCAAAAATACAGGATGCTTGTAAATCCCTCCGAAATCTGCCTGTTCAAACAAATAAAAAGGGTTTACCCCTGAAAGTACATAAGGGATTCCCGTTTGTCTGCTTAGGGTAATAAGTGTGGATACGCTATCAAAAGTCCTATGCTGACTGGAAAATAAAGCCGGTGTGATGCTAAATGTAGGTAAAATCCACCAGAGATGTATCAAAAACCAAAGTATCAAACCGCTGATAAATCTAAAGGTTATCTCTTTAAAAAACTTAAATCCCTGCCAAGGGATAAAAACATGTCTTAAAAAAATAAAAGACAATACAAAAACTATAGTTACTGCAAAAGCAATAGTTCCGTAAAGATAAACTCCAAAAATATTGGCGAGCAAAAAAAATAAAATCGAGATAAATTTACCTCTTTTTATCCAATCATCCCAAAAAAGGTAGAAAAACGGTAAAAACGCTGCCAAAAAAAAGGAGTTATGGATAAACCTGTGCCAAACCTGAATCATCATGTAGGGATTCAGCACATAAAATAAACCGCAAAGAATTGCTAACAGCAGCTTATCTTTGCCAAAAACTGACAAACCAACCAAAAACATGCCGTAACCTGTTAAAAATAAAAGTATCCAAAAAAGAGTTGCCTGTACAACAAAATATGGCAATCCTGCTTGAACCAGCATTGATTGAAAAAACTGCACAGGCAGCGAAGTTACCCCATGAGGCACTAAAGCGCCGGGCGCTGAAGAGTCCCACCAAACGAATTTGGCAATTTCTACTATCCGCTGTGGATCATAAGAAGGAATACCCACATCGCCTCCACCATATAAATGACCATACCGGAACCACGAAAAAATCAGCACAGTTGAAAGTAATGCAAATACTAAAGCTGCAAAAATGTGCTTTCTAGTTGTCATCTTCGAGGTTTTTGAAAGCTACAAAAATATAATCACAGCTTCCCTGAAAATAGTAATAAATTGGTGTGATTAATATATTGAAAGTATAAAGTAATTTTCTAATCATGTCATTTTTGATGGTATGCACTATGCCGTGATCCCCAAGCAACCATTTCCAACCATATTTTTTAATTTTATAACCTCTATCTATAAAATCCTGGGGGGTAAAGGCACATAAATGCATCTGCAGGATATTACCATCCTCCAGCTGGTGATAATGTTCACCAATAGGAGTCACTGCAATCACCTGTTTTCCTGCCATTGCTTCCATGTTTTCCAAAACCTTCCAGGCATCTTTTTGAGGCAAATGTTCAAGAACATGAGAAGCCATTACCAGATCAAAAGATTTCGCAGGCAAATTTAGCTTTCTTATATCGGCAATCATGTATTCTCCGTGAATTTTTTTTTGTTTTGCCTCTTGAATATACGGCTCAAACAAATCAACCCCTAGGGATTTTTTTATCTTAATCCTATATTTTATAAACTCCATTGGCTTTCCCTGTCCGCATCCCAAATCCAATACTGTTTGAATATTAGGATTTAGAATCCAGGTTATGGGGTCAGTCCAAGCAAGAAGCAACATTTTAAAACCCTCCAATTTCTTATCAAAATCCTGGTAGGTTTGAATAATTTTTTTATTCAAAGGATAAGTTATGGCATAAATAGTACCTGATATTAAACCTAAAAAATACTTTAAAAGAATATCAAAACGCCTTGCTGAAATAATAATGATAGAGTGAACAAAAGCGTATGCCGGCATTAAAATGAAAAAGAAAATCAGACTGTTTGGCAAAGGAGAATGCTTTCTCATAAAAATCATTTTATTCCTGGCAACCCTGTAAGCCCGTTCAGGAGAAGTTATGCCAAGCCACTCTATCCGGGGATGGACAAAAGTTGACTTAAACCCCCTATGCCATGTTTTAGCTCTAGAATAGCAATAAAGTTTAAAACCTGCTTTTGCGGTTCTTATGGAAAAATCCGAATCTTCATAGGGGATAAAATAATCTTCATCATAATTACCTATTTTTTTAAAAACTTCTTTTTTAACCATCCAGACACAACCACACATTAGTACTTCCCTCAAACCATTGTACTGCCCAATATCTTTAACTTTCACGCCTGCTGCCCAAATCCGGCCGGTTGTTAAATTTATGTCATGACCCGCACCCTGCAACATCTGTTTATTTTCTCTGTCATAAACAAGAGGCTGGACTATCCCTGCTTTGGGATTTTTTTCAAATACTGCTACGAGATTTTCGACCATATTTTTATCCGCATAAGCATCGTCGTCGGTAAAAAGGATATATTCCCCTTTTGCCTCTTTAAGGCCTAAATTCCTGCCGGCTGCGGCACCTATATTAAATTCTGAGGTGATCAATTTCACGCCTGGGTATTTCTTTGTAAACCAGCTAAAAAGCGGTGGTCTGGAACCATTATCTAAAACAATGATCTCTAATTGTTTATATGAAGATTTAAGATAAGAATCAATGCAATCTATTAAATCTTTTTTTCTGTCCTTAGAAACTATAACAACGGAAACTAATTTTGAGTTCATCTTTTTATATCTTTAAAGCAGATTATCCCTGCAGCTAAAAAAGGAACATAATAAACAATGGGAGAAAAGATATAAGAAATAATACTTGCGAGAACCGCAACCGGTTTAGAATAAGTCCTGCCTAAACCCTCTTCAGACCAAACTGGACCAAATCCGATACCGTAAACTCTATAACCGCGTTTGCGGAAATCATCCTCTGACCAACCTGATTTATGTACCTGATGAGGATTATCACCCAAGAAAGCTTCCGGTTGTTCCATAAATCCCTTTGGAGTCCCCATTAACACTCTTTTCCTGGCCAATTTATCTACTAAACCTAAAAGCTCCTCTCCTTTTTTTCTGTCAATATGTTCTATAACCTGCGAACAAAATACTACATCGAATTTTTTCTTTTCTCGGATTAATTTTTTTGAGATTTCCACAATATCCCCTTTGGTCACTTTAATATAAATTTTCCTTTTGGCTGCTCCATTGACATTTTTTTGAAAAATATCTACACCTGTAATTTTCCAATCTTTCCCATCAGATAAAAGATCAAGCAGTCTACCATCTTCACAGCCCAAATCTAAAATAGTTTTTGCCTCCCCTATTCCATCACGAAGTAACTTCATATAAGAAAAAGGTAATGTAATTTTTAGTCTGTCAAAAAAAGTCATAAGTTATTTTAACTCATTTTTTTATCTTTGGTAGAGGGATAAAATTACCCTGTTTAAGCGGATAAAAATACCCTACAATACTTCCCCAAAAAAGTTCAAAAAATTTTCCTAAATTACCAAAACGGATTGTTTCAAGAAAATAATATCCCAAAAGCAAAGGCAAAAAAAGAGAAAACGATAACATATTCCCATGCCTTCTCATAAACAAAACCCTGTTTCTCCCCAAAAGATACGCTCTATTTAACACCCTTGGTCTCCAAATATTTGGATCTTTTGATTGATCATGATAACAGATAGCTTTAGGTTCATACCAAGTTTCAAATCCTGCCTTTTTTGCACGGAGGCAATAATCCGGATCAAAATAACAAAGAAACCAATCGTCAACTCCCCCAATTTTATCAACAACTTCTCTCTTAAATAACATCACGCTGCCGGAATTTTGCACTTCCCTGGCAACCAAAAAATCTTTTTTTGGACCCCATCCTACTTTTACTCTGCCGGTTGTAAGATTTATCTCGGCTCCTGCCTGATTAACCCAATTTTTGTCGGATAAATATAAAATCATTGGCGTCACAATACCAATTTCGGGATTTGACTGCGCTCTTTCTATTAGATTAGAAATCATCTCTTTATCCGCAGTTACATCTGAATCAACATAGAGTATGTTATTTTTTTTGTTAGCATGTACAAAACCTAAATTATAACAACCTGTTTGACCGATGTTTTCCCTACCCGCATCAACCCAGCGAACCCATCCATACTTAATCTTACCTTCCAAAATTGTATCAATCGACCCATTCACAACAACAATTACTTCAAGATTTGGATATGTTGTTTTTTTTAAAGAATCCAAAAGACGGAAAACTTTTTCCTTGTCATTAAAACTTGGTATAACAGCGGATACACCGGGCGTTTTTTTCATAAGAAGCTATTTTAACACTTGATCTAAAATTTGGCGAGCTCTTTTGTCCCAGGTCATATTTGCCACCAGTTGATAAGCATTCCCGGCCACTTTACCGTAGAGCTTTTTATCAACTAAAAGTTGCAAAATTTTATCAGCAAATAATTTTAAATCCCCCTCTGGCGCTTTTTCCATTCCTTTAGGATAATAAGAACTATAAGAACTTAAATTAAAACCTACACAAGGAAGATCAAATGCCATGGCCTCGTACGACGCCATTCCGCCCGAATCATAAAATGCCGGGTGTACCACAACTTTACTCTGGGAAAAAATTCTATATTTTTCTTTCCCGTCAAATAAATATCCTGTTAATTTAATATTATTTTCCAATTTTTCTTTTTTAACTTCTAACTTTACACTTTCCATCAATGGCCCATCGCCTATCATTACAAGTTTAGCATCAGGTTTTTTTGCAATTACCAATTTCCATATATCAATCAGTTCCAGAACCCCTTTTTGCGGATGAAACCGGCCCTGAAAAACCGCGTCATAAATTTTAGGAAGATTTTTATACTTTGATTTCCAGATTTTTATTTTCTGCAAATCTATTGCACCCAAAACTACTACTGCATTATGAAACTGTTTTTTTTCCTCGTCATTATTTACCAAAACAAAATTAGCAAATCTATTAATCAAAGGCTTTATTGGCAATTGAACTAACCAATAAGGCAGAGCACCTGAAAAACCTTTTAACGGACTAGGTGCAGTTTGGTACCATGCTGCAGCCCATTTAATTTTACTAAATCGCAGCTGAAGAATCAGCGCCGGCAAGGAATCCATCCAAAACTCCGAAGCAGAATAAACAATTGTATCTTTTGAGTTTTCTAATTTAGTTGTTAATCCAAGTCTTATGCCTTCAATAATCCGTGCAAAATAGTTGATAATAAACCCCAGTCTTTTCCATGATTCCATTTCAGAAATTAGAAATTTGACATTAGAAATTTCCAAATGTTGTCTTTGGCACATTTGGAAACCTTGCTCCCAAAGATAAATTGTTACAGGAATTTCTTTGCTCCATCTCCTGGCAAATTCAATAAAAATCCGGTCGCCTCCGGAAATCCCCTGACCTGCTGCAGCTAACGCAAAAATGTATATTTTTTTAAAACCCATACTAATGTAATTCCACCCAATAATATTATACTGAAAATAGATAGTTTCCAACCAATATCGGCAAATATTTGCGGCATGAATACAATAGCATATTGGGAATCTTGCCCGCTCACTATCCACAAATTTGCATAGCCATTAACCACAAAATGCTGATCTTCAGATAATACTGCCTTCCTAATCAGGTCTAAATTATCAAAAAAATTCCCAATAAGTATTTCCCTGCTTGCCCCGGGGATAACTTTCCACTGAGAATTAAATGTTTTGCTAAGAATAAATAACCCTTTGCCATCGTCTATATTAACTTCGAGCCTATACCTAGAGTCAGAAATTTTTTCTTTATCAATAATTTGCATGAGGCTATCTGAAGGTAATTCCTGTAAATTTTTCTGCATGTTTTGCGATAGCACAATAAATCCCTTTTTATCAATTTGGCCTTTTTGTTTATCTGCTTCTTCAAATAACTGTAAAAAATCCTCAACCTTATCAATCGCTGATAAACTACCGAATTCAGGAGAAGGAGTGAACTGAAAAGGCTCATATGCGCGTAATTTGCCGAATGTTTGAGCTAAATGAAAAGTATTTAGTTTTTCTTCTTTGCCGGGATCTAATTTAATATCCTTAAGAAAAATTTCTTTTGTGCTGGTTTTAGGGTAATCCTTAGGATGGGCAAATACTTCTATTAAATTTACTTTAGAAAAGTCTATTGCAGGATTGTACTCTGTAGGCGCACTTAAAGGAATAGTCACAACTGTCCATTCGTTATTGTTTGTTTGATATTCTGCATCAGTTGGACCATACCATCTAATCCTTATTCCGTCTTGATCCCTAAGCGCAATTTCAAAAAATGCCGGGACATCTGTTTTAACCTCAAAATGCGCATACTTTATCTTACTCCAATCGCTATCTGTATTTTGTATTTGACATATTATCCAGGCAACATTATTTACTTTAGAATCCGCATATTTATCTTGGCAAACTTCTTGAGTACTTAAGTGTATTCCCAAAGGTGGATATATAGATCCTGTTAAAAACTTACTGTGCCGTTTTTCAGCCTCTGTGATCATTACCGCATCACCCCGTTCTATTAGGTATTTGGCTTGAAAAAGCGCAAGAGATGGAGCCAGATTAATCCTCTCCATATTTTTCCGCATACTTGAAAGAAAACCGAGTACCTGGCTACTGTAAGAAACCGCCGGTTGATTAATAAGGTATACTATCGGGTCGGTTCCTTGAAATCTTGTATCCCCCCACTGATAAAATGTTCCATCACCACTCCAGATGGGAGTCATAAAGACTCTATAGTCTTCAGAATTTCCATCCAACCACTTTTCCATTTCTTTATAATAATCCGGTACCTTAATCCATGGGTTAAGCCTGTATCCTCCTGCAAATATCCCTGTCCACATCGGCCAAACATAAATACCAGAAACCAGCACAATCATTACTAAGACACTCGCAAATCCAGCTGCTTCTTTTTTAAACAAGTGACCAATTTTTTGAGCAACTATTAAAGCTCCCAGAGAGAAAAACGGCACATAGGCAATTAAAAAAACCAAGCCGAATTTTTCAAAAGGATTTCGAAACATCTGGAAAAAGGGGATATATTTAAACATAATCTCAAACAACCATCCTGACGGAAAATTAGATCCTAAGCTGATAAATAATCCGATCAAAAAGAACGCTCCGAAAAACCAAAAGTGGGAAAGTTTTTTAAATTGTTTGAGGGAAAAAAGTGAAACCAGCGGAATAATCCAGCTGATCAAACCAAAAATAAAACCGGAATAAACTTTTCCGTATAAATCCTCAAAAAAATAGCCGCTATGCATCAGTCTTATCAAAATATGTAAAGGGAATTGTCTACTTACCCCTCTTAAGCTGCCCAATCCCTGCTCCGGGTTCTCTGTTATGCCCACATATGGCTGAGTTGAAAGAGCAAGAAAAGGCAAAATCCAAAAAAGATGTAATAAAATCCAACCAAAAAACAGAAATGTAAAAAATGCAACAGTAAAAATAATCTCTTTTTTATTAAAATGTTTAATCAAGTAAAAAAAGGCATAGAGGAAGATAACAAACCAAAGAGATAGCGCATAACTAATATTGTCAAAAGCCGCCGACAGAATAACCGATGACACCAGAGCTATAGTTCCATATAGAAAGTTTCTCTTTTTAATTCCTAAAATAAACAAGATAAGAAAAAGCGGGAAAAGAGCAAAAGGGAAAAATTGCATATACAAACCTCTTCCCCAAATTTGAGTCATGGAAAAAGGGTTTAGAAGATAAAATATACCTGCCACTAAAGGAAGGTACTGATAAACTTTTTGCCCCTTATTTTCAGTAAAGTCTTTAAGAATTGTTTCTTTGATTAAAAAATATACTGAAATAGTACCCACGCTCATGAGTAAAAAAAACAGGAAAGCTTGAAGTACAAATCCCGGGATGCCAAGTTGGTAAAATATCTTCAGGAAACTAAATATGGGAATTCTTGCCGTATTAACTGCAGGAAATCCTGTACCTGTCTCATGCCAAACAGATCCATAATACTCTACTGTTTTCTCGAGATTATAAAACGGTATACCATCCTCACCGCCAGCAAATATTAAACCTTTATGAAACCAAATAAGGGTCAAGGTTAAACATAAAAAGATCAAAAGAAAAATTTGCTTCATAACTATTAAATTATACCCTCCTGTGATAAAATTTCCCAGGTTTAAAAATTATAATGAAAATTAACACTTCAAAAAATACTAAATTTTTTTGGAAAGATAAAAAGGTTCTGGTAACAGGAGGCGCTGGCTTTTTGGGTAAACATCTAGTTAAACAATTAAAGAAATTAAAACCTGATAAAATTTTTATCCCCAGATCTAAGGATTTCGATTTAAGATTTATAAAAAATTGCAGGAAAGTCGTAAAAAATATTGATATAGTTATACATCTGGCAGGAAATGTCGGGGGAATAGGCTACAATATGAATAACCCAGGCACTTTATATTATGACAACATCATGATGGGGACAAATCTAATGGAAGAAGCCAGACAAGCAAATGTAAAAAAATTTGTCGCAGTCGGTACGGTTTGCGCATACCCGAAATTCGCGAAAGTTCCTTTTAAGGAAGAAGAGTTATGGGAAGGATATCCTGAAGAAACAAATGCTCCTTACGGTCTCGCCAAGAAAATGCTTCTAGTTCAAGCTCAAGCTTATCGACAACAGTATGGCTTCAATGGAATTTATCTAATCCCCGTTAACCTCTTCGGCCCCTTTGACAATTTTGATCCTAAAAGCTCACATGTAATCCCCGCTCTTATTCGTAAGATACATAGCGCTAAAATAAATAAGCTTCAAGTTGAAGTGTGGGGAACCGGAAAAGCAACTAGAGAGTTTTTGTTTGTTGAGGATGCTGCTTGTGGAATCCTGCTGGCAACAGAAAAATACGACAAACCTGATCCGGTTAATTTAGGGGCTGGTTTCGAAATCTCCATTAAAAAGCTGGCAAAGTTGATCGCCGATATATTGGCATTTAAAGGCGAAATTAAATTCGATACTACTAAACCTAACGGCCAACCTCGAAGATTAATAGATACAAGCAGAGCAAAAAAAGAGTTTGGATTCGTAGCCCAAACCCAATTCGAAAAAGGATTGAGACAAACGATATCCTGGTATCTAAAAAATTATGATATTAACAAAAAAATTTAAAGCCTTAGTAATAACCCATTTTGTAATCAGAACAAATCAAGGACCTGCTGCCCCGGCCATATTTAGATATTTTTTAAATAGAGCAGAGAAAGTTGTTTATATTGAGCTACCGTTTCCCCATGCTAAAATACAATCCATTTTTTTGAGAGTTTATGTAAACAATAAAGTACGGCTTTCAAAAGAGGTTCCAAATATTAGGGGACCAGAGTGGCTGCAGTTTTTATTTCATATTCTTGTAAGCTTTTATTTTGTAATTCTAAGCCGTTCCAGATTTGATATTGCAATTGCATGCGAAAATTTGTCTTTTATCTCAATCTACCTATTTAGAATACTTGGAATTATTCGAATAATTATTTATTACACTATTGATTATAGTGAAAATAGATATCCAAATAAAATCTTAAATTCTATTTATAAAGCAATCGATTATCTCTCATGCAAATTATCTGACCGCAACTGGGTAGTCACAAAACAACAGATAGATTCCCGGAAGAAAAAAGGGTTCGAATTAAATAAGCTTTCTCCTTTTTCCATTGTGCCAATCGGATATGATAAACAAGAAATTAGATTAACACCAATTAAAGACATTGACCCGAATAGAATCATTTTTGCCGGTGGTTTATTGGAAAATTCAGGTCCCCAACTTGCTATTCTCGCTCTTCCTTATCTTATAGAAAGATTTCCCAAAATTAAGCTAATTATTGCTGGAACAGGAAATTATGAAAAGAAATTGCAAAATATGGCCAAATCAAACAAACTTTTAAAACATATCCAATTTCTGGGATATGTAGAAAACTATTATAATTTAGTAAGGATCATCTCCAAGTCTTCAATTGGACTTGCGCCCTATGTTCCCAACCCAAACAGTCTTAGTTTCAATTCTGATCCAAGCAAGTTAAAACTATATTTAATGTGTGGTGTTCCTGTTGTAACCACAAAGGTAACAACGCTTGCTCCGTACATAAAGAAATATGGAGCAGGAGAAATAGTAGATTATAACGAGAAACAACTTGCATTGGCTATTACTAAAATACTAGAAAATAAATATACCTACAGAGGCTACAGGGAAAGAGCATTACTACTATCGAATAAATACGACATAAATAAAATATTAGATCATGCCTTTAAAAATATTTAGTAGAGTACTCTATCAGGCAAATTAGATTCTTGATATTTTCGACCAAAATGAATTAGATAATATCCAAAGTCAGGGTTAACCATAGCTTTTTGAAAAATTTCTTGATCCGAAACTTGCCTAATCTTCTCTTGAACTTTTTTTCTTTCCTTTAATGTTTGCTTAAAATGAAATAAGTGCCAAAAATAAGCTTGGGGTAAAGTTAATGCATGACGAAACTCACCTCTATATATTCTTAAAAAAAACCAAAAAATAAATGCCATGTTAACCATAACTAGCATGGGAATTAAATATGGTATCGAAAAATTCATAATCGTTGAACTGATTACATTTCTTTGATTCCAAAACCAAAGCACAGGTTTACCTGAATCCATAGTAGCACTCCATATATGTTTAATTTCAGCCTTTGGACAATAGACTATTGTATATCCGGATAGCCAAATCCGATGGCATAGGTCGCTTTCATCATATGCCATGAAGAAATCCTCGCTATAAAGCCCGCTTTTAATGATAGTTTCACTTCTTACCAAAAAGCCCGCCCCTGTTGTACTAAAAACATAGTAACTCTTTTGATATTTTTTACTATCTTTTTGATAGACACCGTAATGATAGAGCAAGCCAGTAGAAGTTAGGAAGCTACCGGCGCTGTGAATATAGCCAGTGTTTTTCATCTGTGTAACTTTGGGAGCTATAGCTCCAATTTTAGAATCATTTTCTAATATTTTTACCATCTCTGAAATTGATTTCTTGGTGATAGTAGTATCATTGCAAAGCAGCATGACATACTTCCCTTTACAATATTGATACCCAAAATTAAATCCGCCTGTTAAGCCCCCGTTTTTCTTTTTTCTATATACTTTGATTTTTTTTCGAGAATAGTTTTTTTTAACAAACCATGCTATATCATCCTGTGAGGCATTATCAGAAATAATAAATTCTAAATTTGGATAATCAGATTTCAAAACACTATCTAAACAATTTTTTAACAAATCCGTCCTGTTATAGGTTAATATCAATACAGATACCAGTGGTGTTAATCTTTTAGCAAATTTCTTCATATTTATGAGATGCATTATAATATACTAAAGAAAGATAAGCCAATAAGATGAATAAATTTTTTGAGCAATTAAAATATACTTTTCTATATGAACTTATTTATCCAATCATTCAAATATTGCAAACATTAGATTGGTTTCTGAAAAGTAAGCACAAACATACACCACAATTAATAAAACAGGAGATAATTAAAAGCCATGCAAAAAAATATAAATTGCCAATTTTGATTGAGACCGGTACTTACCTGGGGACTACTGTAAATGCCAATAAAAATATTTTCTCCCGTATTTATTCAATAGAACTGGATAAAAAATTATATAATCGGGCAAAAAACAAATTTAAAAAATTTAAGAATATAGAAATTATACATGGAGATAGTTCGGTTATATTACCTAAAATGATACAAAAAATAACCAAACCATGCCTTTTTTGGCTGGATGCTCACTATTCAAAAGGAATTACAACCAAAGGAGCAAAGGAAACTCCTGTATGGGAAGAGCTTGCTTCTATTCTCCGTCACAAAATCAAACACCATGTCATCTTAATAGATGATGCTGATACATTTATAGGAAAAAATGATTATCCAACGATTGGAAAGATTAAAAAAGTTATGTTAAAGGAAAATAATTACTACAACATAGAGATAAATTACAATATTATAATAATCACTCCAAGACACTTATCAAAATGAAATATATTTATTTAAAAATTTCGTGAAAATTCGCTCTATCTTTTCAAGATGTTTTTCTGCTAAACCCTGATGACAACCTATAACAAATCCTTTCTTCATTATATCATTAGTAATTGGGTAACCATATCCAGGAATCAATCTATGGGGTATATTTTTAAATCCCGGCTGTTTTAATACATTTCCTGTAAAAATTGGTCTTGTTTGTATATTATTTTTTTCTAAATAAGTCGTAATTTCAATTCTGGTAAACGGAGTGCTTGATCTTATTGTTAGAGGAAAAGAAAGCCAACAGGTTTGTACCCGTATATCCTTTTTAGGCAATATGAAGAAGTTTGAGTATTTTAAAAAGAATTTGTATAATCTGTTAAAATTATTTTTGCGTAATTTTTTAAAATCCTTTAATTTATCTAATTGAGCATTACCAAATGCAGCACTCATCTCCAAAGGTAAAAAATTATAACCAAGTTGGCCAAAGATAAATTTATCATCATACGGAATATTCCCAATTTTTGCTTTGAAACGGACTGATATACTCTCCGTCTCATCGGATATAGATGAATTTCTACCCCATCCTCTAAAAACCTTTGCTTTGTCCTTCCACTTAGGATTATCCATCATAATCATCCCCCCTCCTCCGCCTGCAGTTATTATATGTGAACCATAAAAGCTTGTAGTTATAATATCTCCGAAACTGCTAGAGAGTTTCCCTTGAAAGCTTGCTGCGAATGTATCACAAGAATCTACTATAAAAAATAGGTTATTTTTTTTAGCAATATATTGTAGTCTTTCAAGATCAGGAACATTTCCTAAAAGAAGAGGAATCATTAAGGCTCTAGTTTTTCTGGTAACCAGTTTCTCGATTTGATCCACATTTATTTGATAACTACCATTTTCAACATCAGCAAAGACAGGTACTAGTTTTTTTTGTATAATTGGAGCAACAGTTGTTGAGAATGTTAAAAGAGGGGTAATTATTTCAGAACCTTCGGGAAAATTTAGAATTTCTAAGGCAAGTAAATTTGCAGAGGAACCTGAATTGACCATTACCCCAAATTTACAACCAAATAACTTGCTCACTCTTTCTTCGAATTGATAAATCTCCTTACCCATTATCGTCCGGTGTTCATCCAAAACTGCTAATACTCGTTTTCTCTCCGCTTCATCGTGTACGGCTTTAGCATAACTAACCCGTAAATCATTTCTAGGAAATTTTAACTGCATATTATTTTAACTTAATATCCCAATCATATGGTATTATTTCGTTTTTTAACGGATCCAACCTCGTTATTTCTTTAGGATCATGCGGTAGATCCGGACAATTTGCCAAAATTGCAGTTTTATCTCCAATAACCTTAAATCCATTCCAAACAAGTGGAGGAATTGTAACCAAACAATAATTATCTTCACCCAAAAATAACTCCATAATTTCACCTTTAGTTTTTGAGTCTTTTCTATCATCATATAAAACTAACTTTATCATTCCTAAAATTACCGCATAATTTAAAGTCATTCTGGTATGAAGATGCCACCCTTTTATAACTTGCGGATGGGCCGTGGTAAAATAAATTTCACCAAATTTTTTAAACTCCGGGTCATCATTCCTTAACATATGCATCACAGTTCCTCTTTCATCAGGGATTTTATTCAATTTTTTGATTTTTACTCCGTTTATCATTTTATGTTCCCTAAAAAATCCTCATAGGTTCTTGTTATTCCCTTTATAATACCCGTTTCAGGCTTCCATTTCAATAGCTTTTTAGCCTTTTTATAATTGCATGACATATACATTATTTCGTTTAATGAATAAGGCTTAAGGAAATATAAAATTGAATTATTTCCACTCAAATCCTCCAATAGTTTACCTATATATTGTAGTTTATATGCTTTATCTACTCCAATATTAAATACTTCATATTTTCTGTATTTTTTTGAAGAAATATAGCTAAGAGTTTTTACAAAAGCATTCACAACATCACCAACATAAGTAAAATTCAATTCTTGTCCCCCCTTAGTTAGTAACATTTTCTCTTTGTTTAAAGTAGCTTTAATCATTTGAGGAATAACTTTATTCTTATTATCCTTTTCTCCGTATGGATAAAATAATTTAAGGGTAATTCCCCTTATATAATTTTTTTCTGCAAAAGATTTCAACAAAGCTTCAAAAGCTATTTTTGTAGAGGCATAAAAATTATACGGAGCTATTTTATGGTTTTCATCAATTTTTGCATCCGAGAGTTTGTATTCAAAACAAGTACCCGTATTAATAAAGTACTTAACTTTATTTTTAATTGCAAGCCTAAGAAGTTTAGAAGGAAAAGTTATGTTTGCAGTTTTCATTTGAGAAATTTCTTTTCTCTTGTTAGTTTCCTTTATATATGTAGCTGCCAAATGGATAACCATCTCAAAATCGTTATTTATAAATATAGATTCCAGATTTTCCAAAGAATCAATATCTATAGTATTTATTTTTCTTACAATATCTTTTATTCGCCAAATATCTGATGACGGTCTTTTTAATAATGTTATTTTATACCCCAAAGATAACAGTCTATAAATTAGGTGACTACCTATGAAGCCTGTCCCGCCGGTTATTAAAATATTCATTTAATGAATCCAAAAAAGTTTTTTATCTATTTTCTCGTCTGAAATTAATCTTTTTAAAACCTCTATTCTATTGTAATTATTTGGATTTAAATCCTTTTCACTAAACATTAATTTTTCTAATTTATCAATCAAATCTCTTGCTGATCTCTGTAATGGCCATTCCTGTTTAGTACTGGGAAAAAGTGAAACAAATTTATCAAAAGAAACTCTGTAGCTTCTTGTGTCTGCTCCATGTTCACCCGTATAAATAACCGCGCACAGAGGAACTTGCTCCTTAATGATTTTTAAAATATCATTAACCTGATAGTTACTGTCATTAAAGCCGATATTAATTACCTGTCCATTTACTAAATAACTATCTATATTTAAAAAATCTATAAAAATATTAGCAAGATCTCTAACATCAATAAGAGGGCGCCAGGGAGTACCATCACTTTTTACAAAAATTTTTTTTAAAGCAACTGCAGAGGTTATTAGGTTATTGACTACTAAATCATCTCTGAATTTTGGAGAATATCCAAAGACAGTTGAATTCCGAGGTAAACATACACAAAACTTTTCATCTGCAATCTTTTTAAGTTCATTCTCTGAATCAACTTTTGATTTTGCATAAGCAGTTAAAGGATTAACTTTAGAATTTTCGTTAACTATTTCTTGTTTGGATACACCATAAAGGCTACATGATGAAGAATAAATAAATCGTTTTATTCCCTCTTTTTTGGCCTTTTTTGCAAGATCTATAGTTGCTTTATAATTTATTTCCTCTGTCAAAACTGTGTCTATTTCACCCATGGGATCATTTGACAAAGCCGCAAGGTGAATTACTGCATCAAATTTAGACAAATTTATATTTTGAATCTGTCTTACATCTGATTTTATAAGTCTATATTTGGGATTATAATTACCTAGAATTGAGTTCTTAAAGAAAAGAGTATCTAAGCCTGTAACTTCATATCCTTTTTCTAATAATTTATTGATCAGAACCGCTCCAATATAACCATCCGAGCCGGTTACTAAAATTCTTCTCATGTCCATATTTTCCAGGGAGGATTACCGCTTTCCCATATTTTATTTAATTCTTGAAGTTCCCTATAAGTATCAACTGCAAACCAAAAACCTTTATGTTTATAAAGAGCCAAACCGTTTTTTGCAGTAATCCTTTTGAGTGCCTCATGTTCCATCTCACCGGGGTTTATAAAATCAAAAAAATTCTTATTAAAAACCATAAAACCACCGTTTACCCAATCATTCAATACTGGTTTTTCTACAAATGACTTAACAAGTCCACCTTTTTCCAATCTAATAAGACCAAATTTTGATCTTGGGTGAACACCGGTTATTGTACCTAGTGTCTTTTTTTTCTTATGGAATCTAATAATTTCCTTAATATTTACATTTGCAACTCCATCACCATAAGTAACCATAAATAGTTTATCTTTTGGAGGAATATATTTTTTACACATTAAGATTCGTTCTCCAATTAAAGTTTCTACACCTGTATCAACAAATGTAATGTTAAAATTATCTGGATTTTTCCTACTACCTACATGATAAATTGTTTTATAATTTGAGGTATCCAAAGTAAAATCAGAGGTAAATGTTTTCTGATTAAGAAAAAAATCCTTAATGTACTCTGCTTTATATCCTAATGCCAGAATAAATTCGTTGAATCCGAAGTGAGAATAAATTTTCATGATATGCCATATTATTGGTTGGTTTCCAATATACACCATAGGTTTTGGCTTAAACTCTGTTTCTTCTTTTAATCTTGTTCCTGCACCACCACAAAGAATAATAACTTTCATTTTTTATGAAATCAATATTATCATATTTTTGATCAGAAGGGATAGTGTATAATCTTTTGGATGAGCCAAAGAATAAAAGATACAATCGCAGTTATTATCCTAACATATAACCGTTATGAGGAGTTTCAACTTGCTCTCAACTCTGTTCTTAAACAAAAAAGAGTCAAGCTTCACATCTTTATTTTCGATAATGCCTCAGAGAAATCACTTGAGACGGTTATTCCAAAAAATAATGCAACTTATATTCGCCATAAAAAAAATATCGGGTTTGCAAACAATTTTCGCTATGCAACCCAGTATGTTAAAGATTTAGGTTTTCAATATACATTCCTCTTGAGTGACGATGATGTGCTTGCATACTCTACAACCATTGCTGATTTGTTTCATCTTATGCAAGCTGACTCCGACATACATCTTGTACGGGGTGGTTTTGCCACTTTTGTAGACTCTGTCAGGAATATAACACAAGTCTATACATACACTCAAAAACAAATCAATACTCTACAGTATCTATCAGAACTTGATAAAGCATTTCCATTCCATGTTGATTTTTATTCGGGACAACTGTTCAAAAATGACCTCTTTGAACCGAGCACAAGCCCATATAATGATTTAGTAAGTCCCTTTGTTGCACCTCTTCTGAAAATTTTGATCCAAAAAAAAATACTATTTTTACCAGATAAAATTACCTTATTTGCTAAAACCGAACATAATCAACTTGCATTAAATATTTATGACGAGTCAATTTCCAGTAGTGAGGGGATCAGAAAAAGCTTTTCTCTTATTGGGAGAAAATTCCGCAGTAAAACTAATTTTCTTGAACTTATAAATTATAAAATATATTCACATAGCCAAAAATTGATAAAAAAATATTTTGACCAATGTTTACAGGATAAGACTACAAATAAATTTCTTTACGGAGTAATATTTATTACGCCTGGATTTATTTTAAGGTATATAAAAATCACAAGCAAAAAACTAAGTGCTATATTGTTGAAGAGGCGTTTAAAAAGCCATGCCTATCTAGACTTTAAGATTATCCCAAGCTCCCGAACCAGAAGATAAGTCTATCTTCGATAAATCAAATGATTCGAAGAATTTTTCCATAATATGCAGGCAGGCCTCTGCAACAGCCCCTTCACCACCCTTACTCTGTGTCACAAAATTTGCCTTTTTTTTCGTTAAGTAAAATGCATTAGCAGGGACAATACTGTAACCAATTTTTTCAAAAACTAATGCATCATAGATGCCATCCCCCATAAAAATTGTTTCATCCAGATTAAATTTCTCCTCAATCCATTTAACCCTTTCAAAAGTGCTGACAAGAGTGACGGGAAACCCCATATCATCTATCCTTTTTTTAGTAATAGTAAACCCTCTTTTATCTCCCGAGATCATTTGGATATTGATTGTATTTTTTAGTATTGACAGCGCATCCGCATCATCCGGACCAAAAACTTTATAAACTTTTCCTTTGGCGGAATAAAGAAATTGTCCTGTTGTTAAGCATCCGTCAACATCAATGATAAAATTTTTCATCTTGATTCTTGTAAAGCCCGATATAGGTTAAGCCTACCAAAATAATATAGGAATAAATTAAAGTTTAGGGGAGTCGGGTGTAGAGGAGACATTGACAACCACTTTAGAGCTGTTATCACTTTCACCTTTTTAAGATCAAGTCCTTCTTTTTGAATAAAGCGCCACAAAACCTGCTGGCACTCAATCAGATTATGGCTTTCCAGAATGTCGCATTTTGTATCCTTACTCTTTTTTTCAACAAAAAAATGTCCTTTATCCACTAATTCATGCTTAAGGGTAAAATTCTTATTTAAGTTCGCTAAATCATAATACATGTCACCTACTTCCAAATTTCCCCCAAAATCCTGTCTCCAGTCTAAAAGCTGGTAACTATTTTTTGTCTTGATAATATTTTCCAGTATCAAATCTCCATGCATAAGACTTTGAATCCCAGCAGAAAGCCACTCAAAATCAATTTCCTTAAGCATCATGACAACAGAAGGAACTTTATCTCCATTAATAATTTCCTCTTTATCTTCAGCCTTAGTAATTTCTAAAAATTTCTGAACCCTTTGTTTTGTTTTGTCTATATAAAAATTGCCGCAAAGATCCCTAAATTTTTTATCCGGTAAAATATTTTTCTTAATCCACAAATTTTCTTTACACCAGTTGAGGAATTTTTCAAAATCAGAAACCGTAACTGTTTCAGAATAAAGCGCTCCCTCTACATATTTATACATGAAAAAGTTACCAATTGATTTTTCAATATCAGGAACAAGACCCTTTAAAACTTTTGCCCTTTTGATCTTTTTTTCAACCAATTCTTTATCAAAATAAAATTTTATGACGAGTTTAGGAAAGATAAAGATAGATTCCCCCGGTTTATCCAAATTATAGAAACCATCAGCAAGTTTTTGTCTGGCTTTATTTAACCCGTCCGCGTTACCTGTATCCAACCAACTGGTAAATTCTTTAACAACAAAATCTTTACCCTGCCCAATCATTAAATTTATAACCTTACAGTCATTTAACGAAATGTCGCTAGGATCTTTGTATATCGACCCCAGATATAATGATTCAAGGCTATACCAAAAAGATTCATAATCTTTAATCCCCACTAACCCTATGTGTATATAATCAAAATCAAGCGCACCTTTATCATTTATGAATCCTACTTTGTCTTTAGACAAAGAAAATGTGGAGTAGCTAGCTGAAGAATCTCCTTTAATTCCTCCATTCCAATTTTCATAAGGTGGGGGAATATCTTCCGAAACTATGGTGTCATTGCAATGGAATATAAAAGGACATTGCAGGTATTTTTTTGCTTGAAGCATAGAATAGCCCAAACTGGTACCCGGCCCCTGGTATTTATCAACCAGAACAAAAATAACTTTAAGATACGGGTAGACGATTTTAATAAAATCTTTAATCTGGTCTGCAAAATATCCTACAGTTATAACAAATTCCGTATCTTTGGGATAAGCCTCGATAATATAAGACAAGATGGGTTTTTTACCGACTCTGATTAGTGACTTATTTGTATATTGAGTCAACTCCCCCAATCTTTGTCCCAAACCAGATGTTGTAATTAAAACTTTGTATTTAGAATTCATTTTCGTAATTATAATCCATTGTCTATTACTTGTCTTAATTGTTTAATTTTTTTATCAATCCTTTCATCCGATTTAAAGATTGTTGAATTGCCGCAGACGAGGATGTCTGCGCCGTTTGCTATCATTTTCGGTGCGCTTTCGGATGTTACTCCACCGTCAATTTCTATTTTGATATCGGGGTTATTTTTTAATTTATTTTTTAAATCTGCAATTTTTTTAAGCATTTGGGGAATCAATTTATGTCCTAAAATACCCGGGTTTATTGCCATAAGCATTATTACATCAACATCCTCCAAAACATAATCTAAAACTCCAAGAGAGGTGGCCGGATTCAAAGCTACTCCTGCCTTCATGCCGGCATCTTTAACCTTTTTTAAAACCCTGTTCGCATGAAATATTGGTTCAATATGAAAAACAAATGCGTCTGCTCCCGCTTTGGCAAAAACTTCAATATATGGTTCCGGATCCTGTACCATCAAATGAACGGTAATTGGTATATCAGTTACTTCATGTATTTGCCTTAAAATTTCAGGCGGCAATCCGTATCTTGGCACAAATATCCCATCCATCACATCAAAATGAATACGGTCAATTTTCCCTTTCTTAAGCAAACCCATTTCTTCTTTAAGATTTAAAAGATCTGCACAAATAATAGATGCTGTTAATTGATATTTCATTCTAGATTAGAATGTCTACTCCACATACTTTGACTTGTTTCGTTTAATTCCCTCATTAATTCTAACACTAAACAATCAAAAAAGATCATTAAACATTGTTCATTTAAGGTTGTCATCGGCTGAATTGATTTTATTTTTGAATCTTTATCAATCTTAGTCGGAGCTTTTAAATTTACTATTAAATGGGCCAGTTTACCGATTCTTGAAGCGGGTCTTGAAGTGATAGCACAAATCTTAACATTGTGTCTTTTACCAATCAACACCAAATCATAAACCGCCTGCGTTTCACCCGACCCCGAACAAACAATTAATAAATCCTTCTTCCCTATGGCCGGTATAGTAGAATCGGCAGTTGTATAAGATTGAAGTCCCAAGTGTCCTAATCTCATGGCAAATCCTCTAGCCATCATCCCCACTCTACCCGCTCCGATTGTAATGATTTTTTCAGCTTTCAGAATTGCCTTTATTAATTTTTTTACCTCTTTTTCTTCCGTATCAGACAAAACTACTTCAATTTCAGTTAAAATTTTTTTAAGATTATTTTTCATTAAAAACCTCTTATGAATTTTGCAGGATTTCCGGCATAAACACTTCTGCTTAAAACATTATCTATCACCACGCTACCCATCCCCACAAGAGCACCTTTACCAATAGATAAAGATTCTTTTATAGAAGTATTCGCCCCAATATAGCAAGTTCCGCCAATTGACACTGCACCCGATATATAAACAGAGCCTGCTATGCAGGTATAATCCCCCACTAAATCATCATGACTTATTACAGTATTTGGTAAAATTACAACATGCTTCCCTACTTTAGCATTTGAGCCAACTACAACATTCTGAAATATAACCGATCCCAATCCAATTTCTGCAGATTTTGAAATACTTGATGATGGATGTATTAATGTAATAAATCTATCCAAAGAAACATTAATCTTTGAAATTATCTTCTCTTTGTTTAAGAAAGTTGTTGGACTACCAATGCCGTTAATAAAATAGACATCTTTATAATCTTTTGCCATGTTTAACTGTCCAAGAACCCTTACATTATTAATAGTTTTCCCAATCTTACTTTCTTCATCATCCAAGAAACCTATACATTCAAGTTTTCCCCCTTTGTTATTATTACCAATATCACTTATAATATCTAAAATATCTATTGCTGTTCCGCCTGTACCAAGTATGATTATCTTTTTTGTTTGATTCATAATATAATAGGCAAAGTTTTATGCATTACCTTGCCGGACTCATCATACCAATATTCAGTTTTATTTTCCAATCATATCCCCGATTTTTCAATAGATATTTTGGAGTAGATGTTTGGTCAAGAATGCTTGAAACAGATTATATCAGAAAAAACCATCATCGTATCCCAATGCAAAAAATCAGTGACGGATTTATTTTGGAAGGGTATTTTAACTATCCTCCGGTAATGCCCTGGCTGCTCTCTTTTATATCTAAAAAAAAGCTTTTTAGTATCCAAGGATTTATTGCCCCAATTTTCGATATTCTGCAAAATATATTGATTTTTATTATAACTTTGCAAATCACCGGTAAAATAGAAACTGCTATTCTTGCACAACTTGTCTATGCAACCATTCCTCTGACAATTTTGGAAAATAGCTACCTTACTCCCAGATCTTTAGGTTATTTAAATTTTACATTGGCTTTTTATCCACTACTGCTCTACTCTATCCAACCAAATATCTTATACCTTTTCATATCATTTATTTTTCTCACCTTAAGTTTTTTTACACATAAATTTGCAACCCAATCCCTATTTTTTGCCTGTCTATTTTTTTCAATTATCGAGAATCGGACTTTTCCTTATCTACTGATTTTCTTACTATCCTTTATCACTGCAATTATCATAAGCAAGGGCTATTATTTGCGGATTCTACAAGGCCATATTGATAACATCCGATTTTGGATGAGAAATTTTAGATACCGGTTTGCCCATCAGGTAAGAGGAGTAATAAGACAGCGGGGAAAAACAGATTTCGTCGGTAAAGTCTATTACCTTCTGGGCACATTTACCCCTGTAACTCTAATTGGGACCAATATATGGATAGTTTTTCCTTTGCTGTTTTTCGCAGCCGCTTCATTTGGCTGGCAACTTATACCTATCGGCAACCCTCTTTTATATAAAATGAGCATGCTGGTAGTGTTCTTCTATATTTTGTCCATTTTGGTTTTATCAATCAAATTTCTGATACCGATCGGGGAAGGGCAAAGATATTTGGAAATGGTACTGACCCCAACTGCAATTATTGCCGCCATTACCTTTTTTGCATTGTTAGATACAAATTACAAAAATGCAGTCATAGTCATTTTCCTGTCTATTCTTTTTGTAAATCTATCCTTAACGGTTTTTATTCAGTGGAAAGGCATTATTGAAGATAAAAATCGCTCTGTTACCAAAGATATGAAAAAAATTTTTTCTTTCGTAAACAGGTTAAAACCTGTCCCCAGGGTTCTTTGTATTCCTCATCAGATTACTACTATGATTTTATACAGTACTAAAGCAAAAGTGCTGGTAGATATTCAGGCAGGAACATTGCAAAGAATAGAGGATGTTTTTCCGATCCTAAAATCTTCGGTTTCGGATATTGCCAAAAAATATAACCTAAATATCCTGATTCTTAAGAAAAACTATGCATCAATGGAGGAATTAAATATGACAAAAAAGGATCTGCTGTTTGAAACAGAAGATACCCAGGTTTTTAGAATTTAGATATATTTTTCTTCCACCATTCAAAGGTTAATTTCAATCCCTCGTCCAGTTCCACTTCCGGCACAAACCCCAAAAACCGGTTAGCCTTCTCAATATTTGGCTTTCTGTCTAAAACTTCAACTTTTCTTCCCTCAATAAAAATTATTTCCGAACCTTTGACAAATGCTTGAATTTTTTTTGCCAGCTCCAGTATGGTTACATAAGCTTTAGGATTACCTATGTTAAAACATTCTCCGTAAACTTTTCTTTTCAAAATTAGTTCCACGGCCCGAGCCATATCCGATATATAGCACCAAGCTCTTTTTTGCAACCCATCGCCCGTAACGAAAATCTTTCCGGTCTTTATAGCCGAGGTTAACATATTACTTATGGATCCTTCACCCACTTGTCTGGGACCATAAATATTAAACGGTCTTACCATATTAATTGGCAGTTCATATTTTTTAAAATATGCTCTGGCCAAATGATCAGAGGCCACTTTAGAAACGGCATATGACCACCTTCCTTCGGAGACTGGACCAATGCAGGTTGAATCATCTTCTGAAACATCAATTGCAAAAGATCCATAAACCTCTGATGTTGAAAAAGTAATTATTCTTTCAATCTTTTTACCTGCCAAAACTTTCAGCAAATTTGCTGTTCCGAATAGATTCACATCTAAAGTCAATAAAGGATCTTTTTCGTAAAAAGAAGCTCCTGCAATTGCCGCCAAATGAATTATAATATCTTTATCCTTAACAACTTTCTTCACCCCTTCCGCATCCCTAATATCCCCTTTGATAAAAGAAACCTTCTCCTTAATTGATTCAGGTAAGAATTGAAAAGAATTTCTTCTGCCGTTATCAAACAAAGTTATCCTGTTGTCTTTGTAGAACGCTTCCGTAAGGAAACTGCCGATAAATCCCCCGCCACCGGTAATTAGAATGTTTTTACTTGTCATAAAATTGATGAATTTTTTCAATTACAAAATCAATTTCTTCTTTTTTCATATGCGGATACAGAGGCAGCGAGAGAGTTTCATTGGCATATTTTTCCGCCACAGGAAAATCCCCAACTCTATACCCTAAAAATTTGTAGGCCGGTTGCAAATGAAGAGGGGTAGGATAATGCACACCTGTTTCAATCCCAAAACCCTTTAGATATTTTGCCAACTCATCCCTTTCCGAAATAATGATTGCGAAAATATGATGGCTGCTTTCCCCTCCTTTTGTTGTATCTATAAATTTACAGACATTAGGCAATTTTTTGCGGTAATATTTAACAAGTTTTGCCTTCTGTTTAATCCATTTAGTCAAATACTTCAATTTAATGTCCAAGATTGCCCCTTGGATAGCATCCAATCTGCCTGTCGTACCTATCATGCTGTGAAAATAGTGATCTTCCCGCCCATGGTTTGACAGTTTCCTGATAATTTCTTCAAGTTTCCCATTATTTGTAACAACCGCCCCACCGTCTCCAAAAGCCCCTAAATTTTTAACAGGATGAAAACTAAAACATGTAGTCTCTGAAACCAGAGAACCAATAACTCTACCTTTATATTTAGCGCCATGCGCTTGAGCCGCATCCTCAATTACAACTATCTTTTTAGGCTTACAAAGTCTATGAATTTCATCTATATCAACGGGATTACCATGTAAGTGAACAGGAATCACTGCTTTAGTTTTTTTAGTTATTTTGGATTTTAAGGATTTAGGGTCTAAATTCAAAGTATTAGGATCTACATCGCAAAAAACAGGTTTTGCTCCAACTAACACGATTACTTCCGCTGTTGCGGTAAAGGTATTTGGTACGGTAATAACCTCATCGCCTTCTCCTATACCAAGAGCGAGCAGCGAAAGATATAATGATTCTGTTCCTGAACTCGTACCAATGCAATACCTTGCATGGCAATATTTGGCGAAATTGTCTTCAAACCTTTTTACCTCCGGCCCCATAATATAGCGGCCGGATTTCAAAACTTCCTTTATCTTAGGCAAAACTTCTTTCTCAACAAATTTAAATTGACCCGGTAAATCCATCAATAATATTTTTTTAATCATAATCTTTTATTTCTAAAACACTTTTTATCACTTTTGCCGGGTTTCCTGCAACAACAGCATTATCTAAAACATCTTTAGTAACCACACTACCCGCCCCAACCAAAGCATTTTTACCGATCTTAACTCCCGGCAAAATTACAGCCCCTGCGCCTATTTTGGCATTCTCACCAATAGTAACACCTTTCAAGTTAAGCTTTGCATGTTTGGATTTTGGATATTTTGCATTTGTCAAAACCACACAGGGACCAATCCATGAGTTTCTTTTCAGAACCGAAAATTCAGGAATAAAAGCATTGGAATGCACTCGACACTTATTCTCAATTACAACATCATGCTCAATAACTGTGTGACTTCCTATGCTAACATTATTGCCTATTTTATTATTTTCCCTGATCAAAACGCCATGGCCGGTCTGGAAATCATCCCCAATTTTATTACCCGGATATATTACGGTATGCGATCTGATAGTGCTATTTTTTCCTATCCTAGTATCTCCTTTAATAATAACAAATTCTTCAACCTTTAAATTTTTATCCATTTGTTTTTGTTTACCAAAGATTTTTGACAGGCTTCCAAAACCTGTACTACCCTTAAACCATTTTCTAGATCCGTTAATGGCTGTTTATTGTTTTTAATACAGCCGAAAAAATGGTTCAACTCTTCTAAAAGAGGCTCCTTATTTTCAATCTGTGGCGCATAGATGTCCCCCGAATGCAATTTAATCTTATATTCTGTGGCAAGCCCTCTGGCAACTTCTCCTGTATCTACTCTTTTATCATAAATTTTAAGGGGCATCTCATTATCCAAATCATCAAACACCAGCATTTTTTTAGACCCAACTATAGTCATTTTCCGTTCTTTAGCCGGATCCAACCAGCTAACATGAATCTTAACCAAAATATTACCCTGATATCTTAACACCGCAAACACTACATCTTCAATTCCTTTTTGCAGATAACAAGCGCCAAATGCCATCACTTCAAAAGGTTGAGTGTCCAGTAAAAAATTTAAAATTGAAATATCATGGGGAGCCAAATTCCACAAAGCATTAACATCTCCTCTTATTTGTCCCAAATTGACCCTAGTTGAATAGATATAATAAATTTTACCCAGACCATCATCTTTGATAATCTGTTTCATTGTTAAAACTGTCGGGTTATATTCAAAAGTATGCCCTACCATAACGATTTTTTTTACTTTTTTGTTAAGTTCTATTAAACTTTTGGCTTCGACGGTATTTGTAGTGATCGGTTTCTCAATCAGGATGTGCTTGCCCGCTTTTAAGCCTCTAACTGCTAACTGATAATGGGTACTGGCAGGAGTTGCAATTATGATTGCATCTAAATTAGTACTATCAAATAAAGAATCAGTATCATTCGTGATTTCCGCTTGGGGGTATGAAAGTTTTGCCTCTGCCTGTCTGCCTAAATCCTTGTCACAAATAACCACCAAGTTAACACCTTTAATTCTGTTTAAAGATTTGGCAATATTTGGTCCCCAATATCCATATCCTATTAATGCGCAATTTATCATGATTGGTTTAAGAGTTTAGCCTAAAGTTTTGCATTCGTCAATAAAATTGAATAAAATCTGTTATTTGACAGCTTTTACAAAAATAGAAACACCTATTTTCTGGGGGAAAATATCATTTAAATTGTCATATAAATTGACTGTTGAAAAAATTGTTTTTACAAAAAATGGTTGCCTGTTGTTTTTAAATTTATTCATTCCGGAAGCTAAATTTTTAGGCAATTTATGAGAATAAAAAAGCTTTGCTATAAAATTTACAATATAATGATTAAACGGTAGACACCAACTAGTCAGAGATTCTGCTTTAATAATTTTAAAACCTACTTTCTTAATTAATTGCTCTACCCGTTCCTTTTTATAAAGTCTGGCGTGTTGATTCCATATTCCTGCCCAAAATCCTGCTTTGATATGAGTATTGAAAAAATGCTGCAAAGTCCAATTAATTGGATCCCAAAGAAATGGATAATCAATGTTGCAGGTTGTTAAAGCAAATATCCCATTCTTTTGTAAAACCCTGTAAGCTTCTTTCAAAGTTTTATTTTCATCTTGTACATGCTCCAATACTTCACTCATCACTATCTTATCAAAAGAATTTTCCGCAAAGGGCAATTTTGAACCATCTGCCTTAATCAGCTTAACTTTAGCATCACCAATAAATTTTTTAGCATCATCAAGCGCTATTTGATCATTGTCTATTCCGAAGAGAGCTAGTTTCAATCCTAATCTGTTTAGTAAACTAAGATAATATCCGTTTCCGCAACCAACTTCCAAAACCTTATCCCCATCTTTTAATTCCAATCCTTCTACAATATTCCTAGCGCGTCTCTTAAGTGCCATATCACCAACAGTTTTAAGAGAAAAATCTAATTTATGCTTGATATGTTTTAATGATTGCTTCGACATTTTTTTCCGGGTATCTCCTTTCTGCAAATTTCCGGCAATTACCTGCTATCTTTTTTAAACGATCGCTATTTTTATAAAAATACAAAACTGCATCCTTTATCTTTTCCGCACTCACATCAATCAATTTTCCTACACTTTCATCCATCGCTTCAGAAATAGCCCCGCGGTTAGCTCCAATTACCGGTGTACCGCATGCCAATGATTCTAAAATTACTCTGCCAAACCCTTCTTCTGAAACAGAAGGAACAATCAGTATATCCGATCCACTATAATACAGAGATAACTTATCCTGGTCAATAACTCCAATCAACTCTATATTTCTATATCCAGATGCCGCCTTTTTCACTTCTCCCTCCAGCGGCCCTGATCCGATAATTTTTAAGTTTATACTTCTATCCCACTCCTGCACAGACTCCAAAAGCTCTAAAACTCCCTTTTCCTTAACTAATCTTCCCACAAATAAAACTGTAAATTTATCTTTCCATCCCAGTTGACTTTTTGCATCCTCTACTCTTTTAAATTTTTCTAAATCAATCCAGTAAATAAAATCTCCTATCTTACTAACAGGCACCCCGAGTGAACGAATTTCTGCAGCTGCTTGTTTTGATAAACCCAAACAAAAATTGGCATTTTTAAAAATCCAACCGGCAAATTCTCTGTAAAAACCCTTTTTGGGAAAACTATAAATGCTGTGCATAGAAACAACTGTTCTTTTATTAAAAATCTTTCCCCAAAAAACCCCCACAAATCCTGCAACTAATCCATGAGCGTGAATAACATCCGAATTCTTCCAGATTAAAATTAGCGGGGTTATAAAAAATAAACCGGGCAAAAGATAAAAAAATTCTAAAATTGGAAAGCTAACCAATTTATAAAATAGTCCTGTAATCCAAGGAATTCTAATAACCATAATGTTCTTGTTTTTTTCAACCCCCCGCCAGAAAACATCAGTAGTAAGCGGCTGATAAGTTAAGACATCTACATCAAAACCTCTTTTAATTAAAACTTCAACTAGATCATCAAGATGAGTTTCAACTCCACCGATATTTGGTCTGAAATGAGCTGTCAGTTGTAGGATTTTCAAAGTTTTCTTAACCTCCCTAAAATATACCCCAATCCTCCACCCAGTAGTTCCGCCGATAACATTATAATCATAGCCGGTGTCAGTACCGGATGCATCAATAATTTTTTCCAATTCCTATAAAATACCGGTCTTAAAAAATATATTGTTTTAGAGCTAACAATTGAAATATTATGTTTTTCCAAGTATTTATATGACGAAAGCGCATAATAAAATTTTTTCTTTGCTAAAATCCAAGGCGAAGGTACTCTCTCCCGGTGATATATATGAGCCTTAATCCTATTAATCCTAAAACCCAATTCTATAATAGTTTCCGGTAAATCCCAATCTTCTGGTCCGGTAATAGTTTCATCATAGCCACCTGCTTTTTGAAAAACTTCTTTTTTGAAAAATCTGGCTGCATCAGTAATTGGGTCACCTTTTTCATTATAAAAAGACCGCTCAAATGCTTTAACTTTTTCCCAGAAATAAATTGCTTTAGATTTCTCCGGGATCGCAACTCCACCAATATCCGGATTTTTGAAACAAACTTCAATGCATTCATTTAAAACATTTTCTGAAAGTTCCATATCCGCATCTACAAATAAAAGGTATTCTCCCTTTGCTATTCTTGCTCCAAAATTCCTCTGGGCGCTTCTTTCCGGTCCAAAATTATATACTTTAACTCCCATATCTTTAGCAATCTCCACAGTCTTATCTGTAGAATTATTATCAACCAAAATAATTTCCCAATTTTTGTATGTTTGTCTACCAAACGATATGAGGAGTTTTTTAATTACCTTCTCTTCGTTTTTAGTAGTAATAATCACAGACACCAAAGAAGTAACCATTTCAATCCAAATAATAACATACAAAAACTGTCTTTACATTTTTCCTTTTCTTTGTTACCTTAGTTTACAAGTGTTCATATTTATAAAGGTTTTAATCTTTTTCATTATTCTTTTTTGGTCGGGTATCACCATTGCCCGCCGTGCAACAGCGCATAGCAAGGCACAGATCTTGATACCAACCGGCTCAATCATCGGTATCGCGATATACATTTTTTTAATCAACTTATTTGCCCATTTCCTTAAGGGACCCCCGGGCATAACCGTCGCACTAATCGCGGAGATTTGTATTGCCGTTATAATTAAACATTTTAAAAATGTTCCAAAACTGGAATTTCCAAAAGGCACACAATTGACACTATGGATTATCTCGCTTTTGCTTTGGTCTATATTTTTATATGTGATTACGGCGCACGCACAGTCTAACGGCGGAGATTCAGTTAATCATTATTCTGTGGCCTCACTTTTCATAAGAGGCGACTATCCTCCCCACACGCCTTTTCAGCCTGATTATTTAATGTATTATCATTTGGGAGTCGGAGAATTTTTGGGAGCTACAAAAGCGTTGACAGATGCTCCTTATTATTTTACTCATTCCATTATTTCTTTTTTTGTGCTTCTTGCCATTAGTCAAATACTTAGCTGGCTGATACCCGTAAAAAAAGGCTATTTATCGCTTTTAGTCATTTCATTACCCGCGCTTATAGGGATTATCTCTATGGGTAACTTTATGGTTGCCTGGCCTACTCAAATTGGTTTACCTAATATGGAAGAAGGCTTTTTAAAATGGCTTAGCCAACAACCAACTATTTACAATGCGCAGGAAATTTATGGCACCCCGCACACTCTTGATGTCTTAATCTATTTTATACACAGGTTGCTATCTATATCTTTTGTAATAGGACTGCTCCCGATTATTATCCATCCTGTCAATAACCGTTTAATAATCTCACTTATTCTGCTAACCGTTTTTTCAGCCACTGCCCTAACAGACGAGGTAGTTCTTTTTGTAACCCTGCCAGCTTATCTTGTGACACTTCTTTTTACCATATTCAAAAAAACTATTATTAAATGGTTTTTGTTTATAGTTTTGACAAGCCTAATCATTATCCTCCAAGGAGGAATCATTACCGAAACTATCAATAGATTTAATAAAGGCGAATCCAGTTTCACGATTTTTCCAAAAAACAGACAAGACTCTGACGGTCAAAAAAGCACCTACCAGGCGCGGCAGCAAGCCTCCAAAATAATCCCTAATCAGCCACAATATTATCCTTTGCAGTGGTTTCATCCGGGGATTTTTTGGTCTTTAAGCATGCTTTTATCTATTTGTATTTATGTCAATTTTAAGAACAAGTCCCTCCGCGCTCTGATGTGGTTACTTTTTATTTCATCCACAACAGCATTAATTGCATATCATGCAATAGTCCCTAAAGATCATCTAGGCGCCAACGGAAACCGCTTTTTGGCATTAGCTTATTATTTTTCAGGGTTAGGTATTGCTTTTTTTATTTCCAACTGGTGGTTTAGTTCACCACAAAAAAAATATTTAATACCTAAAATTTTTTTGTGTTGGATTTTCATCATTTCTATCCTGCCATCTTTTGCAAAACTTTTTCCAAGACCTGCCGATTATTGGTATAAAATACTGCCAAAAACAGAGCGGCCGGCTTTTGAGTGGGTAAAGAACAATCTCCCTGTTCAAGAAAGAGTACTGGCTCTAACCGATGCCAATCCCATCCCATCTTCAAATATAAATCTAGTTACAGAAATCGGTGCTTTAACCCCTTTATGGGCGCCAAAACCCCGGGTGTATGATATTTTCGATATGGGCTCTACCTATGCTGACTTGTATTACACATTAAATCCCCTTTCGCTAAGAATACTCAAAGTAAATTATTTAATTATCAATGACATATATCTTGCCGGTCTAACAGATAAAAGAAGGGTTGATATATTAAACAGTGAATATTTCCAGCCTAAATTCCTAAATCAAGACAGGACAGAAGGCGTATTTAAAGTAACTGATAAATACTTAAATGAAGCAAAAAATTTAGAAGGCACGCTAGAGGAGTTTGACAAATTTGCTTCGAAAACAGGCACCTTTTTTATAGATTACCGAACCAGTATTCCGGAGCATATGTTCCGCGCTTTAAGACTGATTTTAAATGACCGCGAAGTCTATAATATTCCCACAGCTGCATTTTACAATGGGAGAATAGATGTTGATTATTTTCTTCGTTTAAATCTCCCTAATCATTATGATTATCTGGTTTTAGGTGAAAACGCTGATCCAAAAATATTTTGCAATTGCAATGCAGAACTTCTATGGACAGGTCTAGGCAATGGCATTAAACTTTGGAAAACTTTATGATTTATCTTGTTTTTTTTATAATTTTTTTAATTAGCCTGCTAACTTTCTTGCCCAGTTTTAATTTGGCCCTTTTTGGGGATGACTGGCTGGCATTTTTTAGATATTTTCAACATGTAGGACCAAAATCTCCAGGCGCCTGGAATCATCTAACCTACTATCTAACACCATACGGAGCCCAAGATATTTTAATGGGAATCATGCAAAAAATCTTCGGTTTTGAATCGTCTTGGTATTATTTAACCTCTTATGTACTAAGGATCACAGCTGCATTCTCATTTTATCCTTTAGTTTTCTACCTCACAAAGAGTAAGATTGCATCTGTTTTTGCCGTTTTATTTTTCTCAATCACAACCATTGGACTGGATGCTACTAACTGGGTTTTTAATATGCCCTCCTATATAACTATAGCTCTTCTTAATTTGTGCTTGTATTTCTTCCTTAAAGCAAGAGGAGAGAGTAACCTTTTTTCTTTAATTATTTCAGCAATCCTTTACTATTTTGCCTATGTAACAACCCCCATCAGGATGCATGGATCACTACCATTTATCTTGTTACTTGAGGTATTTTGGGTTATTCAAAACAGAAACTTTAAAACAACTAAAAAATCTGTCATTAGATTTTCCGTCTTTTTGGCAATATTTCTAATTATCAGATACACGGGTCAATCACAGGGTCCTCCGCAGGAAGTAGCTGAAAGATTTAATTTAGGGATACAAACAATATCTATGCTTCTTTCTCAGGGAAGATTTGATTTTCTTTTTTATCCCATTGTTATGTTTGGAAGCATGCTGGTTCCTGATTTAACAGGGCTACAAGGACAAATTAATGCCTTAAGACAACTGTTTCCTCTGCTTATCACTACAATATTGATTTTTTGCCTTTTTGTATTTTTAGTCATGAAGAATGCAGGCATATTCACATATAAATTATTCTTTTATATCTTATTTTCCTTAGGGTTATGGGGTGTGTTGGTTGCTTTGATTTATAAAGGAAATCTAAGTTTCTTCAATAACACAAATCAGATTTTTTCATTACTGATTGGAGGATATACCCTAATTCTGATAGGTTTTCTGATAATAAAATACTTCAAGGAAAAATACATATCTCAAGCTCTGTTCTTAGGCGTCTCATGGTCTATCATTTCATTCTTTTTTGCCTGGTGGTGGGTGCCAACATCAATTTTCCCCACCACTTACAGGTATTTAATTGTATCTGCAGTAGGCATAACCATCATCTTGGCAACAATAATCAGTTTAGGCAAAGAGAGAAAACAACAAATCGCCATTTTTGCAACTCTTTGCATAATCTTAATTCTGCATGTTTTTGCAACACGCATTTACATTAATAATCTTTTGGGTACTCACGGTCAAGAAATTAGCAAAAAAATTTGGTCTTCGATTCCTCATATCCAGGAGATTGGCAGAAGTAAAGAGCCAATCATTTTTTACTTTGAAGGAGACGGCACAAATGGGGGAATTCTGCACGATGTTATCACCTTCGGATTTCCCCCTCATATGGCACTGCTTTACAACTTAAGAGAGGAAGACGGAGGTCTTCCTGTGCCAATGGATGACATCAGACAGTTAGTTTCTGCTGTTACAGACGGAAAAGTTTTTCCAGCTTATGGATATCCGGTAAAACCAATATCTACTGATAGAATTTATGCTTTCTATTTACTAGGGAAAGATAATCTGGTAAACATCACCAATGAGGCAAGAAATAAACTGGAACAACTAAAATCAGAGGTTAAGCCTTAATTCTCCATTTTTAATCCTGCATAAAAATTACCCATCTGTATACTTGTTTTTTCACAAAAAATTTTTTACAATTTCATCTTAATTGTAAAAAGTAAAATGAAAAAATTCATTCCCGGGAAAACAAGAGTTTTATATGGCGGTGTTGCATTTGGCAAAAAGGAACGGAAAGCAATAGATGCAATTTTGGATAAAAACTGGTGGGGTCTACATGAGCAGGGAAAATTATTTGAAGCTGAACTGGCAAAAGTCCAAGGGGTAAAAAGAGTGATTTTAGCAAATTCCGGTACTTCGGCCCTGGATTTAGGAATAAGGGCGCTTAAGCTGCCAAAAGGGTCAGAAGTAATTGTTCCCGCCTGTTCATTTCCCACCCCTATTGCCTCTTTAATAAATTACGGTTTAAAACCTGTTGTTGCCGATATAGAATTAGGCAGTTATTTCTTTTCCCCAAAATCCGTTGAAAAATCAATTACTTCTAAAACTTCCGCCATTTTTATTGTCTATGCGGCAGGACTGGTAGGTAAACTTGATGAGATATTAAAAATTGCCAAAAAAAATAAGTTAAAAATTATTGAGGATAATTGCGACGGTTTTGGCGGCAAGTGGGACGGCAAAATGCTGGGCAGTTTCGGCGAGTTTTCAGCCATTTCCACCCATGCGGCACACATCATATCAACCGGTGAGGGAGGGGCAGTCTTAACCGATAACTTGGATTTAGCAGATCGGGTTCTTTCTATCAGGGATTGGGGGAGGATTTTAGATTTTGAAAACAGGAAAAAGGGGATGGGAGATTTCCCTGCCGATTACAGAAGGTATATATATTCCGAGCTAGGGTCAAATCTTAAACCGCTGGAACTGCAGGCAGCAATGGGCAGGGTGCAACTTGGCAGATTACAGGAATTTAAAAAAGCAAGAAAAAGAAATGCGCAAGTTTTAAAAAAATTACTCTCCAGATATGAGGATAGAATTGTTTTACCTGTTGCCGATCCGCAGGCCGATGTGTGTTGGTATACTTTTCCTATAACTTTAAAAGGTATTTCGAGAAAGAAAGTTCTGGAAGCTTTAGATAAAGCAAATATTGAATGGCGCCCAATATTGGCCGGAAATATTGCCCGCCAGCCTGCTTTTTTGGACAGTGTGATAGTCCGTGATAAACTTAACAATGCAGATCAATTACTACACAACAGTTTTTGGGTTTCTGTACACCCGACTCTTTCAGTTGAAATCATGGAGTATGTGGCAAACACCATAAAAAAGGCCGTTTATTAAGAATATGAAAAAACTGCTGGTAACCGGTTCTACCGGTTTGGTCGGCTCAAGATTTGTTGAGCTTATTAAAAACAATTTTTCTGTTGTTACCATTGGACGAAATAATGCAGACATCAAGATAAACCTAACCAATAAAGAAGAGGTGTCCAAAACTATCCAATCATCTGATACCAATGCTGTTATTAATTTTGCAGCTTTTACTAATGTAGATGAAGCTGAAAAAGAAAAAAATGACAGGGACGGAGAAATTTATACCATAAATGCTCTCTTGCCAACTTGGCTGGCTGAAGCCTGTAAATCTTCCGGTAAGATTCTATACCATATCTCTACAGATTATGTATTTAATGGAAAAAAGGAAGATAGCCCTTATACCGAGGAAGATATTCCTAATCCTGTAGATTCATGGTATGCAATAACCAAAGCTGAAGGTGAAATGGGAATTATTCAAATCAAAGGAAAATTCTCAATCATTAGAATCTCCTATCCTTACAGCGGCGTGTACAGAAAAAAGCTTGATATTGCAAGGGCAGTTGTTGAAAAACTAAATAATAAAGAACCGTATTGGGGAGTAGAAGATCAAAAAATTAAACCAACAAGCGTTGACGATATTACAAAGGCTCTAGCTTTTTTACTGCAAAGGGAGGCAACCGGCATATATCATGAACCCGTTTCAAAACTCCATTAAAATTTGACAAATAAAAATAGGCAGTGTTAGCCTCATATTACCTGGAAACGAGGTGATAACACTGCCCAATATAAATACTACTGATGTTTTA
>Ga0209211_10000165_pt1 | contig 144621 bp, 147 predicted proteins | sample RifGroA2_FD_183992 | JGI IMG/M metagenome (GOLD analysis project Ga0209211, IMG submission 183992) | Groundwater microbial communities from Rifle, Colorado, USA - Groundwater A2 (SPAdes) (version 2) | ecosystem: Environmental > Aquatic > Deep subsurface > Groundwater | place: Rifle, Colorado...
GGCCGGCGTCTTACCGCTTCAGTCAGCTGGCCGCCTTCTTCATAACCGACATAGCCGGGGGGAGCGCCAATAAGTTTGGCCACTTCATGTTTTTCCATATATTCCGTCATATCCAGTCTGACCATCATATCCTCGCTGCCGAAAAGAATCTCCGCCAAAGATTTGGCCAGCTCGGTTTTACCGACACCGGTTGGCCCCATGAAAATAAAGGAGCCTATCGGCCTTTTATTGGACTTTAAGCCCGCCCTTCCGCGTCTGACAGCTTCAGAGACAGCGGAGACTGCTTCTTCCTGATCGATAAGTCTTTTATGAATTGTCTTTTCCAGTTCCATGAGCTTAAAGGCTTCGTTTTCAGTCAGCCGGGATACGGGAATATTGGTCCAGCGGGCAACAATCTCAGCAATAACTTCTTTATTGACCGAGTTGGTGGTGGTGGATTTTTTTATCTGGTACTGTTCTTTCAGCAGATTCAGGTTCTGGACGGTATCCTCGGACTCTTTCTTCAGACTTTCCAGCCTGATTGTGTCTCCTATCTTTTCCGCTTCTTCTTTCTCGTGCTCCAGTTTCTTCAATTTTGCTTCACTGCTTTTTATTTCCTCAGGTAAAGATATCGCCGGCAGTCTGACGGCGGCTGCTGCTTCATCAATTAAATCAACAGCCTTATCCGGCAGAAACCTGTCGGCAATATATCTTTGGGAAAGCCTGACAGCTTCTTCGATTGTGTCATCCGGAATTTTGACCCGGTGGAAAGCCTCATATTTGTCCCTGATGGCCAAAAGCATCTCAACGGCTGTTTCGGCTGTCGGTTCAGCAACCATTATTGGCTGGAACCTTCTTTCCAAAGCCGGATCTTTCTCAATATATTTACGGTATTCCGTAACAGTGGTTGTACCCACCACCTGCAGTTCGCCCCGCGCTAAGGAAGGTTTAAGGATATTGGAAGCATCCATGGTACCTTCGCCCCCTGAGCCCGCCCCGACCATGTTGTGCAATTCGTCAATAAAAAGAATAACTGATCCTGAAGCGGCCTTTACTTCCTTAATCAAATTCTTCAGTCTTTCCTCAAATTCACCTCTGTGCCTGGCTCCGGCGATCAAAGACATCAGATCAAGCTGCAGTATCTTTTTATTCAAAAGCGTCTCAGGCACGTCACTTCTGGCTATTCTTTGCGCCATGCCTTCGACAATGGCTGTCTTGCCGACTCCGGCGTCACCGATTAGAACAGGATTATTTTTAGTTCTGCGTGACAGAATATGGATAACCCTCTCAATTTCCCAGCTCCGGCCGACAACAGGATCAAGTTCTCCCCGGGCAGCCTTGGCTGTCAGATCTTCAGTAAACTGTTCCAACGTAGTCTGTTTCTTGTCTTCTTTTTTCTTCTCCAGTTCTTTCTTGCCGGTAATTTTCTGGTTCAAAACCTCCTGGGTCAGGTGGTTCTTGTTCAAAATTTGGGCAGCCATGCCTTCTCCTTCGTGAGACAAGGCCAAAAGGATGTGCTCAGGCGAGATAAATTCGTAACCCAAGGACTTGGCTGTAGACAGGGACAGCTCAAGCACTCTTTTGATTCTGGGTGAAAATTGCGGTGTTCCGGGAAAATTACCTTTTTTGAAGCTTTTTTCCAAAGCCTGCTGCAAATCAGAGGGTACGGCTTTGCAATCGGAAATCAATTGGTAAATGGATGAATCGGAAAGAAGCGCCCAAAGAACATGCTCCGTATCAATATGCTGGACTTTCAGCTCTTTAACTTTAGCAACTGCCTTCATCAGCACATCATTTGCCCTTTGGGTCATCCTGGATAAAACATCCATGCCTACCCTTTTACCCATATCAATTGAGGCGGCTGTTGTTTGCTGACTGTCGCTCTGATTGACAGGTGCAGGTGAAGCAGCCGGCGCTGTTGTTTGGGTGGAGACGGCTACTGATGCAGATGATGGCGTTGCAGCCGGGGGATTGCCGATGCCTGAATAGGCTTGCCCCGATTGGATCGGGGCTTGTTGTCCGGCAGGCGGATTGCCGATGCCTGAATAAGCCTGAGGTTGTTCGTTTTGTACTGTTTGGGAAGTATAGGAAACCGAAGCAGATTCCTCCTGCGTATTGGGGGAAACATCAGTCGGTTCATTCTTATACTGGTCTTTTTTAAAGTATTTGGTAAACTTAAAGAGTTGACCTGGCATTACCTCCTAGTAAACCATTTTTTCAAGGATGCTGTCAATCCCAATTCTGACTTTCATATTGTTACTGTTTTCACAAAATTTAATCCAGTTTAGTAGTATTTTGAGCATTAATGCATTAGTTGCAAGGTAATTTTTCACATTTTAACCTAGATTTAGCCCTATGGAACAACACTCTGTACCGCGTAATATTTCCAGCTTCCAATTTCACCTTATCGGTGACATGACGGTCCGCCAATTTGCTTATCTTCTCGGAGGCTGCCTTATCGGTTTCGTCCTGTATAAACTGCTGCCTCTGCCGGGATTTTTAGCCATTCCTGCCGCCGGAGCGGCGGTTTTAACCGGTTTTGCTTTTGCCTTTGTCCCAATTCAGGAAAGGCCGCTGGACAAATGGATTGTCGCATTCATAAAAAGCATAACTTCTCCGACTCAATATCTCTGGCAAAAACAGGAAGAGATGCCGGACATTTTAGCTTATGCATACAACCGGCCTGTTAAAAGTTTGCCGCAAAACCATCTGGAGGCTCATGCGGATGCTAAAAAAAAACTGGATAATTATTTGAACTCTTTGCCTAACCAACCCCACCAGCAAATAAATATCAGGGAAAAACATTATGTAGACAGTACTCTCAAACTCTTCAATACTACAAACAGTTTTATTCCGGCAGCAGCTCCTTCATTTACCGCTCCGTCTTCCATACCGCCTGTTTCTGTTTCTGCGCTTCCGTTTACAACGGTGCTTCCGATAACCCCTGTCGTCAAACCCGTACAGTCCCCTCCGCCCCCGGTAAAAGCGGATGTCCTCCATCCGCCTTTATCCGCAGCAGTTGCCCCGGTGAATCCTAAACCGCTCCCTCCGGCAATACAAAAACCAATTGAAGTCAAAAAAGCGGCGCCCCCACAGCTTCAGCAAATACCGGTTGATCATTCGGAATTAACGGAGATACGCCGGGAAAAAGAAAAACTGGAAAAAGAACTGGAAAGACTTAAAGCGGAGATAAGTAAATCTTCCAAAATAACCATCAAACCTGTTGAAGAAAAAGAGCCGGTCAAACCAACCATCAAGACGGTTACTCCCAAAAGCGCTGTCAATGAAATAGGCATTCCCAAACTTCCCCAGGCTCCAAATATCATTATGGGAGTCATCAAAGACAGTAATAAGAGGCTCTTGCCCAATATTATTCTGACCATCAAGGATATCAAAGACAATCCGCACCGGGCTTTGAAAACCAACCGCTTGGGTCAATTCTCAACCGCTACCCCCCTGCAAAACGGAACATATTTTGTCGAAGCTGAAGACCCGATGAAAAGATATACTTTTGACATTGCCGAGATCAATTTGTCCGGCAAGATCTTTCTGCCTATTGAAATTACGGCCAAGGGAGAAAAAGAAAAAATGCGTGAGCAGCTAAACAAAGAACTGTTCAGCAATCCGGGGATATAATCATTTATAATAATCTATAGTATTATGCAGCCGACTTCAGCACCGATCAGGGCGACTACCCAGGAATTTCTGGATATCGAGGACATCATCGATGATATTTTAATCCTGAGAAGCGGCGGAGCGGCGGTTTTAATTGAAACAACTGCCGTCAATTTCGGCCTTTTGTCAGAAGAAGAGCAGGATGCCCTAATTTACGCTTATGCTTCGTTTTTAAATTCCCTGTCCTTTCCCCTTCAGGTGGTTATCCTGTCAAAGCGCATGGACATTTCTTCTTATATTGAATTCATTCTTCAGGAAGAAACCAAACAGCCTAATCCTGTTATTAAAGACAGAATCAGAAATTACCGTGAATTCATACTTTCTACAATCAAAGAAAACCGTGTCCTGGAAAAAAAATTCTATTTAGTCGTCCCTTTTTCTCCGTTGGAGTTGGGGATTAAAGAAGCATTTTCCGTATCCAACAAAAAGAAAAAGCTGCCTTTTACTAAAGACTACATCCTTTCCAGATCAAAAACATCACTTTTTCCCAAAAGAGACCACATCCTGAGACAGCTGGGCCGCATAGGACTTAAAGGCAGGCAGCTATCAACCCAGGAACTGGTGGAGCTTTTCTACAACCTATACAACCCGACCTTTACCGGTGAAAAACTGGGAGAAACAATAGGTTATACTAAACCGTTAGTTGAAGGGGTTTAATAACTTATGCTGTCTTTTTTATCTAAAAAGAAAACTGTCAACATCAATCCAGTCCAGACACCGGTATCTCCGGTCCCACCCGCTCTACAGCCGGCAGGACAAACACCCGGTGCATCTGCCGCTCAGCCTGTCCCGGTTCAAACTAACACCGCTTCTAAAGCTGCAGAAATAGCCAAAAACACCCAGCTTCAGGCAGCCAAAGAGAAAATAACCAAAGGCCTGGTCAATATAAAAGACATTATCGCTCCGTCTTTGGTTGAAGTTGATTTTGACCACATTAGAATCAACAACGTCTTTTACAGGACTTTGTTCGTGGCCGGTTATCCCCGTTATGTAGCTGCAAATTGGCTGCATCCGCTGCTTTCTTTCGACAAATCCCTTTTTATCTCGATGTATATTTATCCGACGGAATCAAAAGTCATCCTGGAAGACCTCAAGAGAAAAATTGCCGAGATGGAAGCGACCATTCAGGTAGATATGAAAAGAGGCAAAGTCATTGACCCGTCAGTCCAGGTTTCGCTTGATGACGCCTTGGCCCTTCAGGCGCAATTGGCAAAAGGAGCCGAAAGATTTTATCAATTTTCCCTCTACATCACAATTCCTTCCGAAACAATTGAGGATTTAAACAGGTTTGCTAAAGAGGTTGAATCTACCTTGGGTTCACTTTTGATTATCCCCAAACATGCCACTTTATCACAGGAAGAAGGATTTAAATCAACCCTGCCGATGTCCATTGACAAGCTTGACGTCACCAGAAATATGGACACTACCTCCCTGGCGACTACCTTTCCCTTTACCACCGCTTCCTTATCCGCCAACGAAGGCATCCTCTATGGAATCAATGAACATGACGGCAGTCTGGTTATTTTCAACCGTTTCAGTCTGGAAAACAGCAATAGCGTTATCTTCGGAAAATCCGGTGCCGGCAAATCTTTTCTGGTCAAATTGGAAGTCATGCGTACCCTGATGTTCGGGGCTGATGTTTTTGTCATTGATCCGGAAGGGGAATACAAGGACATAACCAGGGCTTTGGGTGGTGATCTTCTTGACTTCTCATTCAATTCACCCATCAAAATCAATCCTTTCGACCTGTCAGGCATCGTCACTGAAGGTGAAAATGAACTCGGCTTAAAAATCCTCTCCATTCACGGACTGATGAGAGTTATCATGGGTGAACTTTCTCCGACTGAAGACGCCCTGCTGGATAAAGCATTGGTCCTTACATATAAACAGAAAGGGATAACGCCGGACCCGGAAACCCAGAAAAAAGAACCGCCTTTGATGGAAGATTTGTACAAGGTGCTTTTGGGAATGGAAGAGGAAAATGCCCGACACCTGGCAGAACGGCTGGAGAAATTTGTTAAAGGATCACTGGCGGGCATCTTTAATCAGCAGTCAAATGTCTCCCTGAAAAACCAGCTGACGGTTTTCAACATCAAGGAACTGGAGGCGGAACTGCGCCCGATGGCCATATTTTCCATCCTGGATTTTATCTGGACAAAAATCAAAAGGGATGTCAAAAAAAGATTGCTGATTGTAGATGAAGCATGGTACCTGATGAAACATCCGGATTCCGCCACCTTCCTCTACGGCATAGCCAAAAGAGCCCGGAAGTATTATCTCGGCGTAACCACCATCACCCAGGATGTCGAAGACTTCCTCTCAACCGACCACGGCAAAGCCATTATTACCAATTCGAGCCTGCAGATTCTCCTCAAACAATCAACGGCAGCCATCGATAAGCTGGCAGAGGTTTTTTATCTTTCAAGCGGCGAAAAGCACTTCCTGCTCTCGGCCGGGGTAGGGGAAGGACTGTTCTTTGCCGGAGCTTCACACGCTGCCGTCCAATTTATTGCATCTTCTCAGGAATATCAGCTGGCGACCAGCAAACCTCAGGAAGTAAGGCAGGATCCCTCCTTTCCCAACGTGCCTAAAATTCCCAGTGTATAATAAAAAGGTATGTCCCAAAAACCAGCTCCTTCCCGAGAAATAGAGGCAGAAGGAGAACAACAGGGATTTGACCTCGACCAGCAGGATACCGCTACCTGGGCATCACTGGTTCAGCTGACCGGAGCCATCGGTGCCGGAGGATTTCAGTACGTTGACGAAACAAGAAAAGCCTTTAATACCGTTAATGATGAGAATATCCATAATAAATTATTAAACCTTGAAAACCCTCAAAAACTCCAAAAAGTCATTTATGACTATCAGCTTATCGGGCGTAGGCTGAAAACTCCGGAAAAAGAAAGCACAAAATTTGCCTTCTATAATTTCAAAGGAGAAGTCACCAGAGACAGGTTCGATCGGGTTGGCCAGGCAATCATAGTTGCCAGACAAATCCATCAATATACCAATAAAGTTGAGACATCGATAAGATTTGATAAAACAATTAAAGCTTATGGTTTCAGTGAAGAGACTGTCCAACAATTACGCAAAAACCTGACTGAATGGCAGGAAAAAAATCCGGGAGCGGAAATAGATAATATTCTTTCCAACCAATCAAAGAAACTATACGGGGAACAATGCGCAAAAGATGGAAAAAAAGCTGATAAAAATATTGAAACCGCATTAAAAAAAGACTTAACAACAGCCAGGAAAGAAGCGTTAATTAAGGTAGATGAATTGGGGGTAAGAGATAGAGCTGAAAGCGTCATCAAAAACGACTTTTTAAATAATCAAAATGCTCCATTAAAAGAAGAACAAATTAAAACCAGGCTGGAGTATGTTTTTGAAGGAAAAATCCCTGAAGAAAAATTGGCAGGAGTCGTGGAAAAAACGGTTGAATCTGCCAGGACTTTTCAGGAACCCGCAAGCAAACCCTTACCCCAGGTAGGAAAATCTCCTTTGCCCCGGTCTTTTTCTTTTCCGCAAATCAGACTTTCGACGATAAAAATTTCCATCAGGTTACCGAATTTGGTCGGATTGGGAAATTTGGGCGGGTCCTTACTCAGACAGGGAGCGACAAAACTGGCCGGGAAGTTGGCCGGAAAAGCCGTAGCACAAACAGCCTTGGGAGCGGCAACGGGAGGAGTGTATAACGCCATCAGTCTCCTAGCTTCATTTTTCGGTATTAATTTGGATGACATAGCTATAAAGGTTGCCTTATGGGCCGGAATCCTGGCAGTTGGGGTCCCGGCAGCTATAGTCGTCTTTTTTATCTTTAGCAGCAGTAATTCATCCCGCTTGTTTGATCCCCAAGCTGTAACGCAGGAAGAGGTTTTTTACCAAAATTCCAGACATTTTGCCTGGAAAAGGTTTGAGGAGAAAAATCTCAAGATTTTAGATACTTCTGCTTCCTGGATTGCTTTTGAAAAAGAGCGTCTGGATTTGGACAACCGGCTGGTCGAACGACTATCCCTGGACCCGGACCGGCATAATGATGTGGAGAAATGAGATTTTATCGCTTTTGGGTTTAAAAACTCCCGGTGATAAGGGGCCCGACGATTCAAAAACCAGTTCTTTTTCCGGAAAATTACTTAGAAGATCCAGAAGGAAACGGAAATTAAACGCCACTTCGCTTTCTTCCCCTTCGACCTTGGCTTCTACATAATCGCTTTCTTCGCCCACCTGAGGAGTGTTGGCCGACAACCTAAGTCCTTCCTTCTCAATTTTCATCTTAATGATATTGGCGGCACCGCGGGCAAAGATGGAAGTAGTTTTAACTGCCTGGGTAAATAATTCCTTATCCAGTATCACTCTGGTTTTAAAACTGTCGGGTATTATTTTTTCAACATTAGGGAATTCTCCGTCAATCAGACGGCTGTAAATTTTAGTATCAGGCATTGAAAATACCACCTGATTTTTATTTTCAATGATTGAGATATCCAAATCCGCAGCTTTTAATTCCTGGGCTATTCTGACAACTTCAAAAAGTGATGATGCGGGCAAAACAACATCGAGAAGCTCGTTCTTTGAAGGAATCGCCACTTCTTCTTTGGACAACCTGTAACCGTCGGTGGCCGACATGGACAATATGCCGTCGTCAATTTTTGTTCTGACTCCGGTTAAAATCGGCCTTCCTTCATCAATGGAAGCGGCAAAAGCCGTCCTAATGATTGAATCCTTGACTTTGGCAAATGGCAGTTTTCGGTCAAATGATAAAGGCTGCGGGAAAGTAGGGAAGTCGGCAGGATTACCGATGGCAAAAGAAGCCCTGGTGGTATCGGTTTTGACTTCCAGGTTTTTGTCGGTTGCCGTTATCTCCAGCTTATCCGCTCCAAGTGAGTTTATAAATTCCGTAAGCAATTTTCCCGGTATGGCCACCTCTCCTTCTTTTTCTATTTTGGCTGAGGTTTGGTAAATGATCCCGAGTTCCAGATTGGTAGAAAGAAACTCCAATTGGTTTTTAGCACCCCGAAGTAAAATATGGGAAAGAATCGGCAGCTGCGGTCTTAGGGAAATTCCTTTTCCGACAATTGATAAAGCTCTTACAATATTCTCTTTTAAAATTAATATTTTCATGTTCTTTTTACCTATTTCTTATATATTTCTTACAGTAATAGTAGTATTAGAAAGCGTTGATAAGTGTAGTGAATTTAACTCTTACAGTCAAGAAGCTCCAAATTGTTAATTTTTCCCTGTGTATATCAGGGTAATAACAGTGTGAATTCTTATGTGGATAGCTGTTCATTTTATGTGGATAAGTTGTTATCTTTTTGTTTTATCCAGAAAACCGGTTTTTTATCCCCAAGATATCACCACGGATTTTTTCGTCCTGACCAATAAGGTCGCTGATTTTGCGGACTCCGTGAAGTATGGTTGTATGGTCCCGCCCGCCCAAAAGATCACCGATTTGTTCAAGACCTATGCCGATTTCCGTTCTTAATAAATAATAAAGAATTTGTCTGGGCAAGCTATAAATTTTATCCCTTTTAGAACTTTTTAATTGGGAAACTTTCAACTGATAGAAAGCGGCTACAATTTTAACTACTTCTTCCGGTTGCATATTTTTTTCCAGAACGGGAATTCTCAGGGTTTTTCCCAATACATTTTTTACCAGCTCGGCATCAAGCGGAATATCTTTGGTTTGCGCCTCACTGATAATCCTGATAAGGAGACCCTCGAGTTTTCTCGTGTTTTCAACGTTGGCTGAAAGTAGCTTGGCGGCATCCATCGGCAAATCTACCTGCCGCTGTTTAGCTTTTATCAGTAAAATGGCTGTTCTAAGTTCAAAATCAGGGTTGCCGATATCGATGGTCAGACCGCCCTCAAAACGGGACCTGAGCCTTTCTTCCAACTTGTCAATTTCCTCCGGTTGCCTGTCGCTGGTTATGATAATCTGTTTTTTTGCCTGGTATACAGCGTTGAACGTATGAAAAAATTCTTCCTGGATGGAATATTTACCGGCGATAAACTGGACGTCATCGATCAGCAGGATATCGGTCTGGCGGTATTTTTTTTTGAAAGAGGTGGTAGTTTTATTGGAGATAGCCTCGATTATTTCGTTGGTGAATTCTTCACCGGTACAGAAAATAATTTTAATTTTAGGATTTTTGGAAAGTACTGAATGTCCGATGGCCTGCATCAGATGGGTTTTGCCCACTCCAGTGCCGCCGTAGAGAAAGAGGGGATTATAGGAAAAACCCGGATTTTTGGAAACGGCGGTGGCTGCCGCATATGCCATTTGATTGGTTGAGGAAACGGCAAAATTGGCGAAAGTATAGTCTTTGTTCAGTCTGCCCAACTCCGGCAGGAAATTGGCCGGAGTAACTCTCATGGAAAATAGAGGTCCGTCGATGTGGTCGCCGTTGGTCTTTTTTTTGGCGGCTTTGAAAGACAAAGTTAAATCTTTCTGGGTGTATTGTTTTAAGGTGTCCCTGATTAAGACCTGGTAGCGTTTCTCGATCAGGTTTATCAACATCGGGTTATTGCAATTAATAACTGCTTCTTTATCATTGAGGGCTTCCAAAGAGGTTTGGGAGATCAGGGTTTGGAATACTACTTTGCTGACTTGAAGCTGAAGGTCAGCTAAAATAGTTTGCCAAAGACTAACGTTGTCCATAGGATTTCCACATCGTAAGAAAGTTATCCACAATTGTCAACGAGCTAGAAATGATATTTTCTATTATTTGTGATATCATTTACAAAATGCCGAAACGCACATTTCAACCGAAAAAAGGCAGAAGAATAAAAAGACACGGCTATCGTACCAGGTCTAAAACAAGCGGCGGGAGACGAGTCCTGAAAAGGCGGCTTCTCAAAGGCCGCAATAAACTGACGGTTTAAGATAAAAGGCGTCATGTTGCCCCAAAAACTCCGGCTTACTTTCCAGGAATTCAGAAATAGTCAATTAACTCAAAAAAAGATCATGACAGACAATTTTATGGTGTTGGTTAAAAGACAACCCGGGAAAGGCAACCGTTTTTTTATTACCGTTCCGAAAAGCCTGGACAAAAGATCAGTAAAACGCCATCAGACAAGGAGAGCAATAGAAGGCATTATTCTGAAACAAAAAAACAGATTGACTCTGACGGGTCAAATTATGATCAGGCCCAGAAAAATATACCATGAGAAAGAAAAAACTGTCTGGCGGCAGGACCTGGAGCAAATTTTACAGCATGAAAAGAACCCAACAAACTCTGCTTAAATTAATTAAGGGTTACCAGGTGGCAAAGAAATTCCTGCCTTTTATGGAATCAAGCTGCCGCTTTACACCTAGTTGCTCAGCTTATACTTACCAGGCAATTGGAAGATATGGTACAATCAAGGGATTATTTTTAGGGTTGAGAAGAATACTGCGCTGTCACCCCTTCTCAAGAGGAGGCTTCGATCCTGTAAAATAGAATATACTTGAAAATAAGCGTTCATGTTTGACCCGAATAACATTTTTCATTCATTTTTAATAATCCCCATTCTGAACATACTTCTGGGGATCTATAATTTTCTGCAGCTGCTGCATATTCCTTCCCCTTTGGGATTTTCACTGATATTGCTAACGGTTTTAATCCGTCTAGTATTGCATCCATTGACCGCCTCACAGCTTAAAAGCGCCCAGAAGCTGGCAAAGCTCAAACCGGAAATCGACAGGATTAACCGGGAATTCAAAGGGGACAAAACAAGACTTCAGCAGGAACAGTTGAAGTTGTACCAGCAGGCAGGCATAAACCCGGCTGGCGGGTGTCTTCCGCTTCTGGTACAAATGCCGATTCTGATCGCTTTGTATAATCTTTTCTTTCAGTTATTGAATGCCGATAAGGCACAGGTGGTGGCCGAGATAAATAAGGTAGCCTATTTACCCTTTCTGAAAATCACTTCGCTGGATTTAAATTTTCTGGGAACCAGTCTGGCTTTTAAGCCGTCCGACTGGCAGTCAAAAGGCTATTGGCTTCTGGCTATTCCCATTATAACGGGTCTCTTGCAATACCTGCAGACAAGAATGATGATGCCCGCACAGGTAAGCGATAAAAGTAAGCAAATCGTCAAGGACAATAAAAAAGAGGATAAAAAGGGGTCTGAGGATATGGCTTCTGCCATGCAAAAACAGATGTCTCTGATGATGCCGGTCATGATCGGTTTCTTTGCCTATTCCTTCCCGTTGGGACTTTCCCTTTATTGGAACACCTTCACTGTTTTTGGTATAATTCAGCAGTATCAAATCCAAAAAAAGAGCCGATAAAATGAAGAAAAAAAAGGCAAATCACAGCAAATTAATCAAACAGTCAGTCGAAGAGCTTCTGCTTAAACTTAAGGTTGAAGGCAAAGTTGAGGTAGAAGAAGTCGAGGCCGGGGAAAATAGTCATTACCAGATAAATATAGAATCGCCGGAAACAGGACTCCTTATCGGCTACCATGGTGAAACAATCAACAGCCTACAGCTTCTTCTGGGGGTTATTCTATATAAAAAACTGGGTGAATGGGTGAGAGTGGTTATGGATGTCGGCGAGTACCGCAAAATGAGGGAAGAATCCATCAAGGAAATGGTCGACAGGATTATTGCTGAAGTGGAAAGGACCGGTGAATCGGTCGAAATGCCCTATTTGTCGCCTCTGGAAAGACGCATCGTCCATATGATTTTAACCGAGCACAAAACTTTGACTTCGCAATCCCACGGAGAAGGAAGAGACAGGCGGGTGACTATAAAGCCCCGCTGATTTCCGCTTCTAAAAATGCCGAAACCGCGGAAAGAAAACCGTTTGGCTTTCTTTTTATACTATCTTCTGGTGGCAGTTCTGCCTCTGCAGATTGCCCGGCACTTTCCCGCTTATTTTTCCCGGATTGCCGGCATTAACAGTGATTATCTTACCCCGACTCTTTATTTTACCGATATTTTAGTTTGGTTTTTTATTGCCGCAGTTGCCATTTTCCATCCCCGGTTAAAATTCCGCATCAGGAATACCCTGCCGGCAGGGTTATTTTTTCTCTGGCTTTTGTTTTCAGTCTTTTTTGTGGCAATAAACAAAGAGGCGGCATTTTATTATTTGTGGAAAATTACGGAATTTACCCTACTATTTCGGGCGATAACCATAATTAAACCTTCTTTTTACAAAACCGTGTTGTTTTTATCGCTGCCGGTTGTATATTCATCGCTAATTGTCCTGCTGCAATTCATTTCACAACGGTCCCTCGGCGGATATTTTTGGTACCTCGGTGAGCGTTCCTTCTACGCGTCGACACCGGGAATTGCCGCCGTTTCTTTTCAGGGAAGGCTGCTGCTTCGGCCTTACGCAACTTTCCCGCATCCGAATGTTTTCGGCGGATTTCTGGCAATAGTCCTGCCGCTGATGATTTTTTATCTTTTTAAAGGCCAATTGCAAATCATTAAGGATAAGAAATATTTTATGGCAGCTGTCTTTTGCGGCATACCGGCTTTAATTTTAAGCTTTTCCCGAAGCGCCTGGATAGTTTTTGCAGCCGGGCTGGCGGCGGTTTTGCTTGTGGCCTTTAAAAAAATCCGCTGGCCGCAGGCCAAATCGGCAGCCGTTCTTTTCAGTTTGTTTTTCTTATTATCCTTGACCTTGCCTTTTATGGTTAAAAGCCGAAATCAAAGCCTCGGCGAAAGAAGAGAGCTTCTGCAAAGCTTTTGGCATAATTTTAGAGACAGTCCTTTGACCGGAGCGGGACTAAACAATTCCATTCTTCTGCAATTTAAAGGAACAAGAGTCAGAGACGGTCTTTTTCTGATGCAGCCGGTCCATAATATCTATCTGTTTACCGCCGGTGAATTGGGAATTGTCGGTTTTGCCGGTTTTATCGCTCTTCTTTACTTTTTATATTTAAAATTCCGGCGGCAGCCTTCCTACAGGTTTATCCCTTTCTGCCTAATCCTATTGCTGGGATTTTTTGATCACTATCCGTTAACGCTGCAGCAAGGGCAGCTTTTATTTGTTATCTTCAGTGCTTTTGCCCTGACAACTGATTAACTTGTAATTATCCTGGTTAGTATTTAAACTGGGGAATATGCGTAAGCTGAGGAAATTACTATTGTTTCTATTTGTCCTGCCGATGACTATTTTTCTGGATTTTATACTTTTTTCCCTCTCCCGGAATTGCCCCAGCTGCGGCAGTTTCCAGGCCTGGCTGGCGAGTGAGGCTGCCTTGTCTTTTCCACTTATCGTCAGTTTGGGAGACTGGTTTAACCGCTTATTGATTGATTTAAAGATCGTTTCCCATTCGAGTGGAAACAATAAACACCTGGGAGGTGGCAGGCTGGATCATAGCGGAAACAATGACTCCTCGCAGGCGAAACACTTCGGAATATGAATATTGCAATTCTTGGCGGACGATTCGATCCGCCCCACATCTGGCATTTTTGGATAGCCGAGCAGGTCCTGGAGAATGTTAAAGGCATAGACCAGGTATGGTACATGCCGGATTTTCAAAACGCATTCAAGCCGATTGTTGCCGTCCCGCATCAGCGCGCCGAAATGCTGCATTATCTGGAAACTGGCAGGATCAAACTTTCGACTATTGCATTATCCAAGGAAACGGTCACCTATACGGTTTCCGTGGTCGGTGATCTGATTAAAGATCGGGCCAACCGCTATTTTTGGATTGTCGGATCAGATATTACCAATGAGTTTTCCCGCTGGAGGGATTACCATAAACTGTCTCGGATGATAACTTTTTTGGTGATTCCCCGGAAAGATTATCCGATCAAGAATTTGCCCTCCGGATTTCAAAGGGTCGAGGGCAACCTGATGCTTTCAAATGTTTCCTCAACTATCATCAGGGACAGGATAAAACAGGGGAAAACCGTCAGCGGCCTGGTCTTTCCCGAGGTGGAAAATTATATCAGGAAAAACAATTTATACCGATAAGATGGTTGATTTATCAATTAATTCCGAAAAAGCAGGCTCGCAAATAATTGAATTTCTTAAAAAAACCTTTAAAGAAGCGGGTTTTACCAAAGCCGTCCTGGGAGTTTCCGGGGGTGTTGATTCGGCGCTAGTTTTGTTTCTGGCAGCCAGAGCTTTGGGAGAGAAGAATGTCCTACCCGTGATGCTGTCTTATGCCGGTTTAAACTCAAAAGGTTTTAAAAATGCGGAATTGGCGATACGGAAAGCCGGAATTGCCCAGGAAAACGCCAAGATTATTGATATTAAAGAAGCCGTTGAGGCTGTTGTCAAAACAGACCTCCGGATGGATGAACTGAGGAAAGGCAATATCATGGTCAGACTGCGCATGATACATCTTTATGATCTGGCCAAAAAGCACCGCGCCCTGGTATTGGGCACGGAAAACCGCACGGAATATTTGCTGGGCTATTTTACCCGATTTGGCGACGAGGCTTCGGATGTAGAACCGATCCGGCATTTATATAAGACCCAGGTAAAACAGCTGGCAGAGTATTTGGGAGTTCCAAAGGAAATAGTAAACCAGGAGCCTACAGCCGGTATGTGGCCCGGTCAGACAGACGAAGGCGAGTTCGGTTTCAGCTATTCGGACGCTGATAAGATTTTATTACTTTATGCAGATCAGGAAAAGACTAAAAAAGAGATTTCGGCATTAGGTTTTAATAATCATACCGTTGATAAAGTCATTGCCCGACTGACTGGCAATTCCTTTAAACATAGATTGCCTTATATTTTTAGAGAAAAACGATTATAATCATATTATGGCAGTACAATTGAATTATATTGCTCCTCCCGGCTGGCAGCCTCCCAATCCCGATCAGGATTATCTCCTTATCCAATTCAAAATCGAGCTGGCTGATTTTGTTGACAAAAAAATGTTTCCGGATGCAACCGCCTCGGTGGCCGCGGAATCCTCAACCGGTACCTGGACCAAAGTCGATGAGGGACCGGAGTCGGGGATCAAAATGGCCGATGAAATGAAAGCCATTGTCTATGAGATAGATGAAGCCAACATGATGTTCCGGGTGGCCTATAAAACGGATCTGTTTGAAACTGACAATATGTCCGGTTTCCTGGCAGGACCGGCGGGCAATATCGGCGGCATGAAAATGGTCAAAGGCCTGAGAATGTTTGATATCCGTTTCCCGGAAAAAATGGTCAAAGCTTTCCCCGGGCCGAGGTACGGCATTGAAGGAGTCAGGGATTTATTGGATCAGGATGAAGCGCAAAGAAAATTACCGATTATAGGTACCGTGCCCAAGCCGAAAGTCGGCAGGACTGCCCAGGAGCAGGCAGTTCTGGCCAGAAGACTATGGACGGCTGGCGACGGCAGCTACGATTTTATCAAAGATGATGAAAATCTGACCAGTCTGTTTTTCAATAAATTTGAGGACAGGGCCAGACTCGTCCACCAAGTGCAAAAGGAACTGGAGGAAAAGGGAGGCAAAAAGAAACTATATTTATGCAATCTCAGCCATTCCAATATCGATACTATGCTTAAACGAGCTGACCTGATCAAAGAGACAGGCGGCCGCTGCATGATGATCGACGTGATCGCTACCGGTTTTGCCGCCGTGCATTCAATGAGGCTTAAAAATCCGGAGCTTATCATCCATGCCCACCGGGCTATGCATGCCTTTATCACCCGGGAGTCTGGAAGCGGCATCACCGGAAAAGGACCGTTAAACGGTTTTTCCGTATCCATGCTGACACTGGCCAAGATCTTCCGGTTATTAGGGGTCGATTCCCTACATACCGGCTCGCCTAAAGCCAAAATGGAAGATTACGGAGAAAGCGAAGAGATTATGCGGAATCTGACTCAGGACGAGGTTTCTCCAAGCGAAAAATTCCACACTTTAGGCCAGAAATGGTTCGGTACCAAAAAAGTCTGGCCGGTTGCTTCCGGTGGTTTGCATCCGGGAGTCATGGACACGGTCGTCAGTAAGATGGGCCATGACTGTTATGTACAGATGGGCGGAGGGGTTTTAGGCCATCCACAGGGTGTGGAAAGGGGTGTGGAAGCTGCCCTTGAAGCAAGAAGAGCTATTATAAACGGGCAAACAGTTCAAGAGTATGTGGAGCAGAACCCCGATTCCGCTTTAGCCGCCGCCGTCGGCCTCTGGGGCACCGAACCCAAGCTTGTTTATTGACAGCCTCCTCTTAAGAAAATACAACAGTTGTTATAATGTTACCCATGGATAATAAAGAGAAGCTTGTTAAAAAAGCCCGAAATTACTTACTGGATCTTCTACCAAGCGCAGGACAAATTGCCAGAAGATATCTCCACGCGGAAGAGTTGCCCAGCAAGAAAAAAGGAGAGCATGATTTTGTGACTGCTGCTGATCTGGCGGTTGACGATTTTCTGCAGAAGCATTTAAAAAAAGATTTTCCTGAAATTCCGATTTTAACGGAGGAAACGGTAGACCGTGATTTGTCTGAATATTACGATGAAGAATATTTATTTATAATTGACCCTTTAGACGGGACCTCGAATTTCGCCAGGGGAGATGATAATTTCTCAATCAGTGTCGCTCTTGTAGAAAGGGGAGAGCCTCTGCTGGGTGTCATATTTTCACCCATATCAAGCCGACTTTTTTGGACCACTTACCGTGACAGGAAAGCTTTTTGGAACGGCAGGAGTATAAGTGTTTCGGATATCAGGGTATTGGATAAAGCGGTTGTCTGTACAGACTGGTCCCATTTACTGGAAACCAGGGACCGGACAACCCATTTTTTAAGGAAAGTGTATGGCCATGTCAGACAAATTAAGATTTTGGGCAGCGCGGCCACAGATATAACCCTTTTGGCCAGAGGGGGAGTGGATATTTATCATCATGTCCGGTTGTTTCCCTGGGATGTAGCTGCTGCCGGACTTATTGCCCAAAAAGCCGGAGCCAAAGTAACGGATATAAAGGGAAACACATGGAATGTTTTTTCAGAAGGAATAATTGCCGCTAATCCCAATTTATTTGATAAGCTATTTGAGTTGATTAAAGATTAGGAGAAGTTTATTTTCTGGCTCCGGGACTTCCGTCTTCTAACGGTTGATAGCCGTTTGAACCGATCATTTCCTGGCCCGGCATGACAAATCCTTCCGGATGGTGTCCATTTCTGTTAAATTGATGATGTATTTCTGACCAACCATCCGTTGCGACCATTCTCGCACCATGATCAAATAGTTTTTGAATAGTGTGAGGGGTGCAATCTACCGGCACGCCCCAAACAAATGCTCCAGCTTTATGAGCCGATTCGACTCCGACGGGAGAATCTTCGAATACTACAGTATCGGTGGGTCGAATACCAATCGCTTCAGCTGTTAATTCATATATAAAAGGATCAGGCTTTGGTTTATCACCGGCTCTTTCTCTTAAGACAATCAAATGACCGCTATGATCGTTAAAAAAAGGCCATAATTTTGATCTTTCCAATATCTCTCGCGCTTCTTCAAAATCAGTATTAGAAGCGATTGCAATAGGAATTTTATGACCTTTAAGAGTTTCCAAAAATGGTACCAAATATTCCCGCGGTTGAAGATCGGCATTAGCGACTAGCTGGCGATATATTAATGTGTCCAAGTCCATCATTTTTTTGGGGGTCATCCTTCCATTCCCTCGGTAGGCCAACTGTTCCATGATAGCCTTGCCTGGTCCTCCATAAAAATTGGGAGAAATTTCAGATACAGATTGGGGATCAGATAAATCCAGCCTCACGCCGACTTGTGCGGCGACCTGTCGATGGGCCTCATGTCTTACCGGATCAGTGTCAACGCCGGTTCCCTCCAAGTCAAAAATAAAAGCACCAAAATCTCTAGATCCGATTCTAGCGCTACCTTCGCGTAAAGTAAACTCTGGTGTATAGTTGTTATGTTGATATAACGGTGTCATATAATTTCATACTCTTTAAAAATCATACTATATCATACAAAGATTAGTTGTCAAATATGAAAAAAAGACTGATATGATTTAAAGTAAAAGTGAAGTAAAAAAGTTTTGTGTCAATCCATTATTAACGCGGCAGCACCGACAACCCCGACATTTTCACGGAATTTTGCCGGTACAACCTCCAGCGTTTGGTCCATGGCTCTGGCTTTGACTACTTTCCTGACTGTGGTAAACATCAGGTCGCCTGCATGACTGAGTCCTCCTCCCAGGACTACCCGACCCGGATTAAGGATATTGGCAGCTGAGGCAATGCCTATTCCTAACCAGGTCATGGCTTCGTTCCAAATGGATTTCGCTAACAGATCACCTTTTTGAGCGGCATCTGCAACGGTTTTTGATGTCAATTCTTCCATGGGCAGGTCATTTAAAATACTGATTTTATACTCTGAAGGTTTTGGTTTAGGTATTGGCTGTTTCAGTCTTTCACGTGCAGTTCTGGCGATTGACAGTCCTGAGGAAAGTGCTTCCAGGCATCCGCGACGGCCGCAGGGACACAAAGGACCGTCAGGCTTAAGTGTCATATGGCCGACCTCACCGGCCCAGGAATGTTCACCGCGGTGGAGTTTGCCGTTAATGATCACTCCGCCGCCTATGCCTGTGGAGACAGTGAAATAAAGCATGTTTTTAACTCCCTGACCGGCCCCGAAACGATATTCACCAAGAGCAGCTGCATCTGCATCATGCCCGATTCGAGTCGGGAATTTAAATGTTTTTTCAATTGTTTCAGCCAGGGGAAAGCCTTCCCAGCCGGAAACATGCATGGAAAAACGGGGGACGCGCCCGTTAGCTTCAACCGGACCGTCAAAACTGACTCCGATGCCTTTTAATGATCTGTTTTGGTAAGTTTTTACAAGATCAGATGCCATAGAGAGCATAGCTTTAAGGCTTTTGTCAGCCATTCTTTCGTTCGGGGTGTCGCAGCGTAAAGACCGAAGAATCCGGCCGTCTTGCGGATCGACCAGACCGGCTGCTAATTTAGTCCCGCCAAAATCAAGACCTAATACAGGCTTCATGACTTAACCTGACTTACTTGACTTTTTAACTCTGCGTCTGAATTCTTCAAGGAGAGCATGCATCCAAAAATCAATATAGACGCCATTTTCAGGATCTGCTAACAAACCTTTTTCTTTCCCAGGATTTTTTATCACTATATCAGCTTTGTTAATCAAACCCGTTTCTCCTGATGTAAAACCCAACACTTTTGTTCCATGTCTTTTGGCTTCATCAACGACATTGAGTATTTGCGGGGAGTTGCCATTGGCTGAATAGATAAAAATAATATCATTATCTCCGGGTTTATAAGTGCGAAACCTATCTGAGTAAATTTCTCGAGCGCCATTATTTAGACGCATGGTCATTGCCGGAATACTGTCGGTCAGCGAAAAAGCTTTTGATGGCTTTGCACCTTCAATTTCAACGGTTGGCCGTTTACCAGCATCGGCGCCGTAATGATTGCTTAAAGCGGAACTGCTCTCATCTCCCACAAACATAACACGTCCACCGCTACTGTATGCATTCATATACAATTGAGTAATATGCGCCAATGCGCGGATAAATTTTTCATTTTTCAGCATTTCCTCAATCGTGTTTTTAATGGCGATCAGAGTCGGTATGGCTATAGAAAGTTTAAGATCAAGTGAAGCATCAGTCTCAGGCGGTTTTATCAGGTTTTGCCGGGTTTGTTTGGTCAGGGAAAACATTAATGCGCTGGCTATCGCCTCATACTCTCCCATATGGGGGCCTTGAATATCTTTCTGAGATGTGGCTTCTTCTTCTGGTATCAATGCACGCAAATCATCCCCGGGAATTGTCAGGATCACATTTGCTTCTTCGGCTAAGCCTTTATCCCCGAATGTCATGCCGATGACATTCGCCCCCTTTTCCCTGGCGTATTTAACCGCTTTAACAATATTTGGCGAAGTTCCGCTGCCTGAAAAAGCGATTACCGAATCATTTCCGTTTAGATCCAACAATAACATTTGATTATAAAATGTATTCTCGTACCCGTCATCATTTCCAACCATGGTAATGGTTGATGGGTTGTACATTCCCATTGATTGAGGCCCGTCGACGTTTTCAATTCCCTCGGTCAGCCATTTTGGCAAACCAGCACCGTATTGTTCAGCCACTGCCGCACTGCCGCCATTGCCAATAAGGATAAATCTGCCTCCCTTATTAGCCGTATTGGTCATATAATTTGCAGCCTCTGCCAATTGTTCCGGTTGAACGTCAATCATACGGCTGAGTGTTTTGGTTGTAGCATCCAAAGTTGAAATGGCGAGCGCAGGATGAAAATCCTGATGGAGAGTTTCCTGTCTCATAAGAATTGTATGATATTATCATACGGAAGGAGAAAATTCAAGTAGGAATGATAGATTGTCATAAATCTATTTAGCCTGTTGTAACGATCTCGGTTATTTCCTGAAAGCGCTCCTTTACAGTTATTGAAAAAAATTCCGGCCATTTATCTTGAGGCCGATCAATAAAGTCCTGCCAGAGAGAACGACCGGCCAAGAAACCGGAAGCACCATGAGTAACCGCATTGCGCAGGAAGATTTTAAATGTTTGGAAATCAACTCCTTTGGTCAATAATATCCAAGGTGTACCCGACAAAAGATCGGTGATACTTTGACAGGCTTCAGGATTACCGGGATATTCAAGTTTGAAAACGTCAGGTTTAATGTCATTTTCCAAAAAGACAGTCACAGAATCGATAATGCTGGCAGCTAAATCAAAACCATGACTGTTTAAGGGATAAGTCAATATTTCCAAAAAAAGCGGCAGGGAATTTTGCCGGCATTCTTCTAATAATTTCTTAGTCAATCGCAATTGTAATCCAGCAGTCGCGGCTTGGGGATGGAAATATAAAAGAATTTTTACTCCTTTGGCTCCCTGTTTTTTTAAAAATTCAACACTATATTCCAGTTCGGTAACCCGACCTCCATTTTCTTTCCTGTAACCTGATTTCTCGATGGCCAAAAGATAAGGTTTGGCCAAAATACCTGAATTTCTTTCGGCGGCTTCTTGATAGGCAGGCAAGCCGAACTTAGAATCAAGAAGAATACCGCTGTATAATCGATTTAAAGATTCTATCAGTAACCGTTTGATGGTGATGATCTGGTTTTCATTTCCGGCTATATTGCCGGTTTTTAATAATTTTTCAAAACTGCCCCGATGGTCCAGAGCAAGCATAAGCAGTTTCTTCTGTGATGAAAAAGCGCTGATTTTATTCATGTCTGTTATTATATCTTACCGCTTAATGACGGATAAATCATAAATTTTGCTATAATTCATTTTATCTCCAGTTCCGAAAATTAATTATGGTTTACGGATGCGGCTCAGTTGTATTGGATGCTTTAATGCTTTCTAATAAAGGCATACATCTCAATCAGAAAAATTCGGTCAAGCGGCAAAAAATCCAAATCGGGGGTGTCATCCCTTCGGCTTTAATGACTTTATCCAGATTAGGCATAAAGACCTCGCTTATAGCTTCTGTGGGGAATGATCTGTTCGGTGATGCAGTTGTCAAGTTATTGAAAAAGGAAAAAGTCGATCTCAGATATCTGCTTAAAACGGAAGATCATCCGACACCTTTGGCCTTTGTCACTTTAAATGAAATGACAGGAGAAAGAACCAGTTTTTACACGACCGGTGTTTTTTCCGAATTGAGGGAAGAAGAAATTAAACTTCATCTGGATAATAAGACTAAACTTTTACTGATTGACGGACATAACCTAAATTTGTCGTTGAACCTGGCCAGACAGGCGCAGGGTGTCAAAGCGAAAGTACTGCTTGACCTCGGCAGTCCGAAAAAGGGGATTGAGGCTTTAATCAGCGCTGCTGATGTAGTGATGGTGCCCAGAGTTTACATTGAAAGGAGCGGGGGGGGCTTAAAGGATGAAGAAGTAGTCAAAAAATTCTCTTCATTGAAATCAAAAATCGTGGTTTTGACAATGGAAGAAAAAGGCAGTCTGGTAATTAACGGATCTGAAATATTTTCCCAGCCGGCCTTCAAAGTTAAAGCTGTCGATACCAACGGGGCGGGAGACATTTTTTTCGGAAGTTTCGCTTTCGGTATGTTAAATAATTGGGATTTGCGCAGTACTACCCGTTTTGCTACAGGGGCGGCTGCTTTAAGCTGCACTAAATTTGGCAAGGAGTTTCCTACCATTGGAGAAATTGAGGAATTTTTGAATTCGGCCAACGAAGTTTAAGGAAGTTATTTTCATGCCTGATCCAGAATCATTTAACGGTAAATTAAATAAACTCCTTCCGCTTCTTAATCAAAACGATCTTCTGAAAGCAGCACGTCTCTTTAAAATTGACCTGATTGCCGCTTTGTCAAATCAACAATCTTCGCTGCCGACTATACTAAATCCCGTCAATAAAATTTATCCCCGTAAGGGATCAGGTATCGCTATCTCCGTAGGGGGTACTTACGGTTATGTTTCTTATTTCAATATCACCCAGAAGGGCATAATCAGATTTTTTAACAGAAAAAAATTCGATATCCCGTTAATGCTGACAAAAAAAGAATTGTTTGATTTGTTGGCAAAAGAGCTGTTTTTTGTGGCAAAAAACAAGACGGAAATAGGACCGGTCGGCATATCCTTTGCCTATGCTTTGCAACCGCTGTTACATCAGGGTGTATTGGACGGGAAACTATTGGAAATGTCGAAAGACAGAAATATCAAAGGATTGGTTGGCGAGATGGTCGGTTGGGAATTCCGGCAATTTTTACGGTCAAAATATAATATTAAAACGAAGGTTTCCGTGGCTAATGATGCTATTTCACTTTTAATTGGCGGTGGAGGGATTGAAGTGGCCGGAGTGATAGGGACCGGTCTCAATTTTGTGTACTGGGAAAAAAGATCGGCGATAGCGCCCATGAAGTTAAACTGTCTGTTCGGATTCAGTCAGAATGAGGTTGCCGTTAATATCGAAGCAAGTAATTTTAACAAAATTCCTGCGACAACTCTTAGAGAAAAGGTTGATAAAAAGAGTATTGATTCCGGGAGTGCGTTAGCAGAAAAGGAAGTATCGGGAGCCTATTTATACAAAATCTTTAATGCCGGAAAAGATGAACTGTTGGGTAAAAACTTTCCTACATTAAACTCGACTGATCAATTAGACAGCATCCGGACCGGCTCATATGATTTTTCCGGAGAAAATAAAAATTCAGCGGGTGATGCTGCCAATTTTGCCGACAGAATTTTCCAGCGTAGCGCCCAAATCGTCGCCATTGAGTTATGCGGAATTTTTTTGAAGCTGAAAAAATCAAAAGGTTTGATACCCGTGATTATTGACGGCGGTCTATTTTGGAATGTTAAAAATTATCCGGCCCTGGTTAATTTATACGTTAATATGATAATGCCAGAGGCAATTCCATCTTTCACCAGACTGTTCGGTTCGAGCCGTAGAGGGATAGCAATTCTTGCTGTAAATCAAAACTTCTGATTTTTGCAATAAGGCCCTTAGATTCGATTGACGATTAAAACTACTTCCACTTATGATAGATACATGGCAATAGAACAGGGCCCTTACGGTAACAAGGCCAATTTTGTGGCTAAACTTATAGAAGCAATAAACAGAGCCCTCAGGGCAAAAAAAAACGATGGACACTTATTGCACGCAGCTTCTGAAGCCAAAAAGAAAATGGAGGAAGAGGAAACGCTTAAAAAGAGAATTGAAGCAGAAAATAAAAAAAAGGAAGAAGATGCTAATCGTCAGTATCATGAGAGAAGATCAGCACAGACCAGAGTCCAGACTAATGACATTGATGAAGCCAGAAGACAAATCCATCAATCCAAAGCCGTTGATATAAAGACCCAAGTTAATACTGTTATTGAACAGCCGGCTCCGGACGAGAGCGAAATAACCACCGGTTACGAGTCAGCTTCATATTTACTGGTTGCCTATAGGGATGACCTGACTTTACGTCACGGTTTACATAATCTGATTGATTCAAACAGTAAATTCGCTTTAATTATCGACGAATTAACCCGAAAAGCAAACGATGTCCATATCAAACCAGCAGAACTTTTGAGGTTGGGCAAAGTATTATATTCCATCACGCCGTCAGATCAAAAGCATATCATTCAGCCATTGATGTCAGGTCTCAACAGGAGAATTAAAGACTTGATTGATAGAATGTCTGACCGGGCAGTGGAAAATGCCATGGAACGGGGAATGCATGTACCGGCGAAAGAAGAATTTACCAAAAGAATCATCAAGGATATCGCCAAGAAAATTGAGGCTTATATTTCGGAAGAGGAGTCTGAATCTTTAAAAAACATAGATCAGTATGAGGCAGCTGTTGATAGGATATTATCCACAGTCCAACCTCAGGTAGGGGAAACGCATGAGTTTGAGAACGAAGTCGAAAAAAATACACTTCCGAGAAAAGCTATTGAAAAAATCGACAATGTCTGGGAAAAAGTCGATATGGCAGACAGGTCCGGCAAGACACTCACGGTCGATGAACTTAGGGAGCTGGAAAGGGAAATATATGCAAATGAATCTGCATCTTATCCTACAGATGTCATACCCGGCAGCAAATCGTATTTAACCGAAGTTAATGCCATACACGGATATACTGAAAAAAGACTGGACAATTTAGCCGAAAGGTTACGGCTCCAGTTACAGCGGGAAAGTCCCGATATAAAAGAGGGCATAACTGATCCGAAGGAATTTTTGAAATCTATAGAGCAGCCAGGATACCTCGTCCGTCTTTTAGACAGTAGTCCTGAGATGAAAAAACTATTTTTAAGTACCGACGAGAAAGGCTATAAGTTCAGAAATAAAATCTTTTTGAAAATTCACGCGCAAATTTTAACCCAAAAAAGGGAATCCTCAAATGATAATTTCGGGCTTTATGAAAGGGCTGATTTTACTTCATTTATCAACCTTTTAAGAAGCGGTATGGGAGATATAAAAGTACCTTCATACGGAAAATCCCTAGGTCTGACTTGGGGGGAATGGTATACCAATTTAAGCAATACGATCAGACATTCCAGAGATATTGATTTCTGGGCATCGCAACCTGCTGCATCTATGGATAACTTCAATAAATCCCTGGCTATGTTCCAGAACGAATACACTGCACAAGCTTTATCAATTCCTGCGGTAGATCAGGCATACCGGGCTTATGAAACAACTCTTAATATTATCAGGGACACAAACGACGGTTATATCCCGCCGGCGCTGGTCGAGTTTGATCCTGTTAAAAACACCAATTTTTGGGATGATGAAGCCCAAAATATCCTGACCAAAATGATATCCCAGGGGGTAGTCTATGATGCCAAACGGGATTACAGGCGATTTGGCGGTTTGCCGGTTGTATCCGAAGACGGTGCCAGTTTTGAGTTGGGAGAAAAAATAACGGCTGAGGATGTAGCAGAAGATGAGGAAAACCTGGAACAGCAAATGTATATGACACTAGCTAAAGGATTCGGCATGGCTTCAATGAGATTTCTCGAAATAATTTCTAATTCCAAAGTACCGGGAAGCAATATTAACGGGGAAGATGTGCCCGGATTTCACAGTAATGTGTATGAAGGTATCACTACCGCTTTAAACTATTGGAATGTCTTTATGAAAAAATGGAAAGTCCATTCATACAAACATTTTTACTTATTCAATACCGTTTTGCCCATGGATAAAAAGTTACCGGTGGACGCACGGGGAGCTGAAAAAGCTTACCGAGCCTGGTTGGATGGTACTTTTGAAGATAAGTACGGCAGCGAAGCGAAGAGGATGATTGATACCATGAATTTTTCCAGGACACACTCAGCTCTCGGGCCGACTACACCCTGGCGTTTGCTTGATGACACAATAGGTTGGACTGACAAACAGCGGGAATTGATGGGATCTTCGATCAGAATTCTTTTAGCACACAGGCTGACGGGAGAAAAAGTAAAAGAATTTTTAGTCATTCGGAAATATAAAGAAATGTTCAGGAAGGCCAAAAAAGACGCCGGCGAGCCCCATGTAGGTTCAGCCTTTGAAGCACTCTGGCAAAGTGAAGGAACGGCAATTTACGGGACAAATATTGATAGCGAATGGGGAGAGTTGCAGCATCATCATGCTGCGGAAATTAAAAAACTGTCGGCCAATTTTATAAATATATATAAAGCCAGGATGTGGGTAGAAATGGCAATGAGAAATCCATTGGCTATTGCCCACAATGCTGAGATCAATGTTCCGGTTGCCGGATACAAAGGTTCGACGAAAAGAAGAAAACTGAACAGCTATATCATTGAAGAAGTCTTAGGCATAAAACCTGAAGACCTGGATACCGGTACAGTCGTTGACGGAGAAGGAATTTATCAGATAAGTGCAGCTAAATATTCTTCACCAACACTTAAACAGATCACTAATACGCAGGAAGTGCTTGATCTTGAGGGAGATTTGATAGCTGTCAGGGAAATAGCTTTAAAGGAAAACAGAGAACTAAAAGCTGCTGATTTTAATATTATCCAAAATGATAAAAGAAAGCAGGATGCCTTAAAATACTGGCAAATTGTCAGGGAGTACACATTAGGCACAGCGGATGAAAATGCCTTTAATGATATATATAACGATTTGGGCATAACTTATCGTCTTGACCCAGCCACCGGTAAAGAGATGGAATACTACGACATTGATTGGCATAAAATTAAAAACGCCGACAAATTTTTCGGCCATCTGGATGAGTCATATAAAAGCAAGCCTTTAATTTTAAAGGACGGGCAAGATGTAATTGTCGGAACGCCCATTGCTTTTAATGAAAAGTGGTTGGATAAAGACTGGGGCTGGATTTTTTCGACAGATGATGCTGCCTTCCGTAAAATGGCCTTTTTAAATCTTGGCGGCAGGCAATGGGTGAGAAGAGGAGGGGATGTGGCCGCTCATCACGCCGGGGGTTTAGAAGTAGCCAAATATATGGATGTCAATTTAACCCCAAACCCGGAGATTCGTGATTTAGCAGAACAATTGATGAAGATCAGACAGGGATATCAATCGGATGATTTGACAGTTGGATGGAGAGTAGTCGGGCAGATTGCCCATCTGACCAGCAAATTGTATGAAATGGACTATAAGAAATTAGGGTTATCAAGTGCCCAAAAGGATTTGTGGAAAACCAGAAGAAATGTCGCCTCCTGGAATGCCAATAGAAGAAGGGAATTCTGGGATGCTTTGGAGCATATTGATTTACTGCCTCCGCACGATCAATTTGATCATTTTGGCTGGGAAACATTCAAAGATGATCCATACATGAATATCCATAAATTAAGAAAATTAAATCATGCTGATAACACTGACGTCTGGACGGAAATTATTACTTTAGGACTGATGCTGGCCATTGCCATAACCCTCTGGCGAGCGTTTACCGCTCCCAGCGAAGAAGAGGGTGCAAGTGGAGGCGGCGGGGGACACCGCTAACCGAATCAACGGTTTTCTTTTTTACCCCCCAGTAAATTGCTTATAATTGGCATTTGCTTCATATAGTAGAATTGGCTGGCAGCGCCCATCGATGTTTGCGCAGCTCCTGTTAACGGGGCAAAAGCTGTTCCGGCTGATATTGGCAGAATCGGCTTGGGTTTGAACAATTTCTTGATTTGGGCAATCAAACTTGGTGCCAGAAAAAGAACTCCCAAGCCCAGGAAAGCCGGAAAAGACCCTTTTCCGGGTACACCAATTAAAGGCGGTGAAAATAGGTCGCCGGTATCGGTGTTAATAGTTGTCAGAAACTCGGCAAACATGAGAACAGCCACGGTTGTGGGAAAAACAACCAAATTGGCAATGACATTCATGATCCAGTCCGAAAAAGCAGTCCGGCCGGGAACCGCTTCCAAAAGCAACTGTATCGGACCAAGAACAATAGAAATTATCAGTTGGATATAGGAATTTAACAACAGCATAAAGATTCTGATAAAAGTAAAAAGAAGACCTAAGAATACCAACAGTATTCCGAGTAATCCGATTAAACTTATACCCAGCGCCACACCACCGAAGCCGAGCAGACCTCCAAGAACTCTTAATGCAATCGTCACTCCGGCACCGCCGACACTGTAGGCGGCAAGATTCTTAAGCAGAAAATCGTCCAAAGAGCTGAATCCTCCTCCCATGACGTGCTTAAAGAGATCGCCAAAATCCGCTGTCAGGAAATAGGTTTGGATTTCGGCAGCACGGCTGGCATGACCCATCCCTTCGGACAGGATGCTGATAAGTATGGCCATAGTGACATACATGAAGTCAACCAGGAAACCTACGATGGCATAGGAAAGCGTGATTAAAAGAAGCGACAAAACAATCCTGGGCAGAGCTGCCTGGACGCTGATGACGGTTTTCGGATCAATTTTCATCCGGAAAATCACCATAAAGCCGATGGCGACCATGACGATGATGATGACTGTATAGGCAATATTGCGGGTGACTTTCCAGAGGGGAAGGATAGGAGCCAGTCCGGCAAAGCCGATTCCCTGGGCATAGACCGGTTTTGCCAGCAAACCGGCATTCTGCATCAGATCTTGGGCATAATAGATGCCGGAAGCCGGCGGCAGGGCAAACAGGGAGGCTGTCAGGATCGATACTCCGTTCAAAGCGGTATTTTTATTGCATTTTTCCGGGTCACGGCGGGTACAGCCTAAATTGCTGGCCAAAGCGTTTAATGTTGCTTCGAACTGAAATTCGTTTACATGCAGTCCGTCTACACAAGGCTTACCGCTTGCTTCGGCGCATTCATCTGAGGCATCCTTTTGCAGGTGGTAATTTTCCGGATCGGAAAGATCATAAACATCATTGGGATTTTGCGCTTGTGAGGATGACGGTAATAAAAGGCTGAAAGCCACCAGCAGAATGCTGATTACCATAAGCCAATATCTTCCGGATAGGTATTTCATCTATTTCTATTATTGGTTAGAGGCAACGAGAGTGTCAAGGCGCTTGGGGTATTTCAAAAACCGTAATGGTCACACCGGTATAGACTTCGATAAGGCGGAATATCAGAAAGGCAATCACCATCAGGAAAAGACCGGCAACAGCATAAGTCATTGTTTGTTTGGCCGAAGCAGTAGCTTTGGGATCACCGCCCGAAGTCAGGAATTTAAAGCCGCCGATAACCAGCATGACCATCAAGGCAAAAAGAGCCAGTGCAATGGAAATTTGCAGGATACGGGCATAAACAGCCTCCAGGCATTTGAAAGTGGGAACATCTATAGTGTCAGTGCCGATTTTAATGGTCCTGATACAGGGAACACCTGCCCAAGGTTTCATTTAGTTATCCGGCGGGGGATGGGAATGACAGGTTAAATGGATCGATACCCAGGAACCTTCCGATTACAATCATCAGAGCCCAGGCGGCGAAAACGATGATCAGACCGATTATGGCAGCCTGGATTCTTTTTTGGGCAGCTTCTACATTGGCTTTGTCACCGCCCGAGGTAATCCAAGTGAAACCTCCCAAAATAAGGAATACAAAAGCGGCGATGGTAGCGATGATAAGAATAGCTCCGATAAGCGAACTGATAAGCTTTCCAAGATCATCAATTTTCAAATTACTGGGTCTGTCAATTGTTACTTCAATATCACCTTGGGCAAAAGCTTGAGGAATAAAAGCCAATAACGAAGCAATTTTTTTCATACGTCTGTCTTTTATAGTATTATGGACATATCCAAAGATACTTGTCAAGTAGGTGAACCATGCCTCTAAAACAACAGAAGACCAATTTTAAATTGCTTCCCGTAATTCTCCTGCCGTTGATTTTGTTTTCATACACTTTGAAATCCTGGTTCCACCTGCAGGACAGGTTAAATATCATAAAATCAGCCCAGGATAAAGTGATTCAGGAAAAAGAAAAAAAAGACAGTCTGGAGCGGGAATTGGCGCGTGTCCAGGAAACAAATTTTATTGAAAAGCAGGCCAGGGATAAACTTAATTTGGGCAAAGAGGAAGAAATTGCCGTCATTTTGCCGACATTATCTTTGTCCCCGGAGGCGACGCCCACTCCGCCTGATACTTCCGCCAATTGGCAAAAATGGGTCAGACTGTTTTTATGAATTGTACCAGGGGAGAGGATCGAACTCTCGGCCGCTACGTTATGAATGTAGTGCTCTACCACTGAGCTACCCTGGCAGAAATCCTTTTGATTTTATCATATTTTGCTATAATTGTGCCTATATGACAGATGATTTAATTTCGAAAAAATGCGTGCCTTGCGAAGGCGGGATGCCGCCGTTGACTGAAGAAAAAGTCCAGGAACTTTTAAAGAAAGTACCGGATTGGAGTCTGGAAGAAGGGAAAGTAGTCAGAAAATTTCAGTTCAAGAATTTCCGGGAAGCCATTGATTTCGTAAATAAGGCGGCGGAAATAGCCGAAACGGAGAATCACCATCCCAATATTTCGATTTACGGCTGGAATAAAGTCAAACTGACTTTTTCCACCCATGCAATCAAAGGACTGTCGGAAAACGACTTCATCATGGCTGCCAAGGTTAATCAGATACTGTAAGTTTTAAACCCTCAATCCATCCGGCAATTCTTCTGAATAGTTTTAGTTGTTTGTTAACTCTTATTCTCAGAACACCATAATAATTTTCCGGATCGGAAAATTTCTTTTTCCACAAAAATTTTTGAAAAAAAGGTTTTTGGAATTGAGACAGAGGAATTTTTGTTATTTCAGACCAATATTGTTGTACTTCTTCTATCCTGTTGCTGTGACTCAAATTCAAGCCTACACTTAATCTAATCAATTCTATTGAAACATCACAACACTCGGTTAACCATTTCAAAAACAGCTTTATCATTTTAGGATCACTGTTTGCGAATCCTAAGCGTCTGTCTTTTTTAAACCCTTCCGCCCAATACAGTCCTACACCTGTTAAGAAAAGCTCTCTTTTTGTAAGATTTCCAATGTCTTTTATCCCTTTTGATAATTCACGTTTAATCTCTTTCTCTTTATTTCTTATCTGCTTTAATACATGTTTTTTTCTTTGGCCGTAAAATGGATCACGTGAGTTTTTAAGAAGAATCTCTTTTTGTTCTGAGGTTAATTCGACGTTTTTACACCAGCGGCTGGCCGAAGAAGATGATATTTTTAACCTCTTAGCAATAGTTTTTATACTTAACCCTTTTTTCCTTAAAGCCACCGCTTTTTGGAACTCAATCTTTTTGGACATAAAAGAACTTAGTTATATGTAATAACAATTCATATTAGCAAGGTTCCATTATAAAGTCAAAAGTGTTGACTTGAGCTTCAGATTAAAATATACTTTCAGATATCGCGGAGTAGTGTACAGTTGCACAGGAGGCTCAAAAGATGGGCCCTTCTCGATGAAAATCGTGAATGCAAATTCGGCTATATCGGTAAAATCCCGATTATATCGGGGCAATACCGAGGAAAGATCCGCCAGCTGGCGGATATCCGTAGAGACTATACGCCGAAGTCCGATGTTACATCGGATATGATATAGTCCGACACTCCGAGTAATCGGAGCAACAGTAAGCATAATCTCCTAGGCCGGGTGCGACTCCCGGCTCCGCAACATAGGTCAGGAAGAGCGCATCACGGCGCTCTTTCTCGTTCTAAATACAAAAAGCAAGTTCTGAGGCTATTTTTGGCATAATTTATCTAGCTGATTGTTTTGGGTATGGAGATTTTGATGTCTTTGTCTTTAGGAGTGTTTGGAAGAATCTGAGGGAAAACGAATTTTTGCTCAAGAATTTCGTATCCCGATTTCTCAATTAGAGCCTGCGAATTGGGGTTACAACCCCTTATCTCGATAGCGTCTTGGCCGTCTTCTAATCCGGTTAAGACATACATATCCAAAAGCATGGTTCCCAGTCCTTCCCTTGTATGTATAACCTGTTCTAATTTTTTTCTGTTTATTCTGTCGAATACATTTTCAAACCCAATTCTTTTCAATACTTCATTTCTTTTATCTTCGTACGTTTCATTTAGGCCAATAGATATTCCTTTTTGGTCTTTTTTTTCAAGTAAAAGCTTGAAATAAATATCCTCATTGAGAAAAGCATCGGATCTTTTTAATAGTTTTTCAGCCGTACAGACTGATAAGTTGCCATCCTGATGCTTTTCTATCACCAACTGGCCGATAGGCAAAATTGGATTGGTGGGTGAAATTGCACCTCTGTCTTCAAATAACCCATAAACATAACCTCCTGCAATTTGTTTCAATCCTATCGATACCGGCAGGCCATATCCCGATTTAAAAGACTCAAGAGGCAGAAGGGGAGTATCTTTTAGGTTTTTATTCCGCCATAATTGTCTAAAAACAGGAGTCAGTCTGTTTAGACTTTGTCTGATTACGTATTCCGACCGTTGGGGATGTGGGGTGGGATTTTCAGAAGTCATCATTAGAAGTATATATAAAATTATAAGCTAAGATGTGTACATTCATTTAACATATATTCAAGTCCAAAACACGTTCTGATTTCCTCCAACCCCCGCAACATAGGTTTAAATAGCACCTTACAAGGCACTATTTTTGGTTTAAAAAAGGCTTGGATCAAAATGATCGGAAAAGCTGATGATCGCCTCTGCAGGAATGCCACCGATCACATAGAACGCATTCATTGAAGGATGCTCCGGATCAGCTTTCTCGAAAAACTGTTCCGGATCCACCCAGATATTTCTGAATTCAGTTAATTTATCCGGATTGACATATATGGTTACAGGTCGCCTTCGTTTGGCGTCATCAGGGAAGATGTAATTCGGCTGCACTTCGATGGAATCCATCGGGGCGACATACGAAGGCATTGCTGGGTTACCCCAGATGCCTTTTTCCTCGATCAGCTGTTCATTGTTGTAAATAATATCGTCACCCCCGAAAATATAACCCTGATGGATGAGCACATGCTTCCATTGTTTACGATCCAGTATGCCTGCTAAATTTGTAGGAAAAATCTGCCAGTCTTCCTCCGAGGGTATGATACCTATTTCAGGGTTATTTCTTATTCCTTCCTCAATTTTTCTTCTGTAATCGGGATCTTTCATCCTCTCCGTTAATCGCTCCAGTTCCTGAGTCGCCTGAGACTTATTGATTGTAAAAAAATTCTTTTCTTCAAATGTGGGCGGTGGTCTATTCCATTTCGCAAGCATTTTATTTAATCGATCAATTTGTCCTGATTTTGGATATAGGTCTCCGGCGGATATTGAAATTGGCTCATCTGGGAAACTCATAAATTAATATTATCAAAATACGGAATTTATTATCGAAAACACGTTCTGATTTCTTCCAGTCCGCGCAACAAGATAAATTGCGCCTCACAAGGCGCTGTTTTTTTATCCAGTAATCCTAAAGGATGAGGAAGTGAGAATGATCAATTATAGTAATAGTATGTGGTTTGTTTATGTTCTTCTTTGCGGGGATGGCAGTCTGTATACCGGTATCACCGATGATCCTTCTCAAAGACTGGCTGACCACAAACAGGGTAAAGGCGGCCGATATACCAGATCCCACCAACCAGTGGAGATAATTTATCAGGAAAAGTGCAAAAGCAGAGGTGAGGCTTTAAAAAGGGAGTATCAGATCAAAAGCTGGGATAGGCAAAGAAAAATAAAAGATTTAAATTTGGCGGCTAAACTAAGATAAGACCCTTATGAACGATTTACCTCCGGCATTTTTGTCCAGGCTGAAAAAAATTGTACCACCGGAAAATCTAAGCGCAGTTGTAGGTTCTTTTTCTCTGAAGAAACCGACAACATTCAGGACTAATACCTTAAAAATAAAAACTGAGGAACTACGGGAAAAACTGCAACAGGCGGGACACAAAATTTCCCGCGTCAATTGGTACGGTGATGCTTTTATCTTTCGGGATCCGCAAAAAAAGTTAACGGAAACGGATCTTTATAAACAGGGATATTTTTACATCCAGAGCCTCTCCAGTATGATCCCGCCGCTTCTTCTGAATCCCCAAAAGAACGAAAAGGTTTTGGACATAACAGCTGCTCCGGGCAGCAAGACTACGCAAATGGCGGCAATGATGCAAAACAGCGGTGAGATTTTGGCCAATGATCTGTCCCAGATCAGACTTCTCCGGCTTCAAGCCAATCTGAAAATTCAGGGAGTTGCCAACACCGTCATTAAACATGCTGATGCCAGGTCTTTTTGGCAGGAATACCCGGAGTATTTTGACAAATCTTTAGCGGATGTTCCCTGCAGTCTGGAGGGCACGATATATATTCATGATCCAAAAAGCTTCGAGAACTGGTCAATAAAAAAAATAGAGGAACTTGCCAACCGTTCCCGCTGGATTTTGCGGTCGGCATTCAGCAGTATCCGGGCGGGCGGACGGATCGTCTATTCAACCTGTACTTTAGCTCCCGAAGAGAACGAAGAAGTTATAGATTGGCTTTTGACCAAGGAAAAAGGCAAAGTTGAAGTTGAGGAAGCTCACATTCCCGGTCTTGATACATATCCGGCATTGAGAGGCTGGCAAGGGAAAGTATATGATCGGCAAATAAAAAAGACTTTCCGTATCCTGCCGTCTGAGTTGATGGAAGGTTTTTATGTGGCAGTTTTGAGAAAAATCAAATCAAATATAATAAAAGTATGAAAATCATTCCATACGGTACAAACGGCTTTGTTTCCAGCTTCAACAGGCAAACTGCCTGTTATGTAATTCCGCTTGGTGACCAATTGATAATTCTTGATGCAGGCAGCGGCCTTTTCCGCTTTATGGAACCGGCAGGAAGAAAACTGCTTAAAGATAAGAGGAAAATAAAAATATTTTTATCCCATTACCATCTCGATCATACTTTCGGCTTTTACGCCGCCTTTGAAATGTTTGAAAAAGAGGAGGTTGAAGTTTTCGGTTTGGAAGACAGACATGTTTTAAAGGAGTTAGTATCAATCGGTCAGTTTCCGGTCGAATACGAAAAAAAACACAGGAATTTCAGCTGGATAAAAGCAGAATCGGGAAAAGATGAAAATGAAGGATTTAAATATTCAACCAGAGTACAAAAGCACCGGTTTGAGAAAAGTCTTGGTTACAGGCTGGAATTTGAAAACGGCAAAAGCATTGCTTATGTGACGGATGCCGATCCTAGCAGGGAAAGCGTAAATTTTGTGAAGGGAGCAGATCTGTTGTTGCACGAACATGAAACTCAGAATGTGCCGGAGTATACCAAAGACAGCCGGTTGGAAGATCTGATAAGCAAAGGAGGACATATAACCACCCAAGGAGCTGCCCTGATTGCCAAAGAGGCAGGGGTTAAAAAACTTTATTTAATTCATCATAATCCTCCATGTACATGGGCTGAACTTGAAAAAGATTTGAAAAAAGCAAAAAGAATATTCCCCGAAAGTTTTCTTACCCAAGATTTAGAAGAAATTGAGTTTTAAATATCAATTTTTTGCCGGCCTGAATACGGATTTGACAGCTGTGGTAAGATATATAGAGATTTATAAATGCATTGATGGCATATGGTTGGGATGCCGGAGCAGCCCCGATAAAATCGGGGACGGAGGCGAAACCGTAAAAAGACAGCAACGAGTGTCGTAAATAAAACGGAGCTCGTCAGAAATAAGGCTTTCCCGCCTTTTAATGACAGTCCCGATTTGATCGGGATTTTTTTAAGGAGGGGACGGCAAAACAAGGTGGCACCGCGAGTTATTCGCCCTTGATTCCCCGTGAATTATTCCGGGGAAAGGAGGGCGTTTTTTTATGAGAAACATATTTAAGACACTGAAAATCGGGAAATACCGGGAAGAGAAACTGGATTTAAATATCTCTGCCTTCGAGGTATTTAAGAGGCTTTATCCGCATTATAAAAACCTCTTTTTATTGGAATCTTTAGGCGAAGAAGGCCGTTATAACCGTTTTTCTTATGTAGGAACTGCCCCAGATACGGTTTTAACTGCTATAGGTAAGGAATTGATTATAGACGGAAAGTTACAGGAAAAAGTTAATCCTTTTGATTACCTGCGCCACTTGCCCAATATCAAATCAAGATCAAGCGGATTTATAGGCGGTTTAGTCGGTTATTTTACCTACGAAGCCGCCGGCTATTTTGAACCGGGCTTTAAGGGTTTTGAAAATAGCGGTTTTCCCGAATTTAGTTTAGGTCTTTATCTAGACGGCTTTATTTTTGACAAAAAAGGCCGTAAATGCCGCTATTTCCATTATGGCCGTTCAAGATTAAACCATTTCCTCAAACTGATTAATATGACAACCGGTAGATTGGCTGATTTTTCTTTTCAACCGTTAAGAAAACCTGATAAACAAAAACACATGGAAATGGTCAGTCATGCGCTTGAGGAGATAAAGAAAGGTAATATTTTTCAGGTAGTTTTAGCTGACAAAAACAGTTACCGAATAAGCGGAGATTCCAGAAGGATTTATGCGGCTCTCCGCCAGGAAAACCCGTCACCTTATATGATTTATCTTAAATTTGATAACCGGGAAATAATTTCTGCCAGTCCGGAGCTTTTAATTAGAGTTAAAGGCAAACAAATTGAACACTATGGAACCTTGGCCGGAACAATCAGAAGAGGCCGCGATCCGGATGAAGATCTTCGTTTGGAAGAAAAACTTAAAAATGACGCAAAAGAACAGGCCGAGCATCTGATGCTGGTTGATCTGGCCAGAAATGATGTCGGACGGATAGCCCAATTCGGTTCAGTGACGGCAGAAAAGATGGGAAGCGTCAAGAAATTTACCCATGTCCAGCATTTATTCACAGAAATTCGGGGAAAACTCTTAAACGGTAAAAATTATTTCGATGCTTTAGCAGTCTGTTTCCCTGCCGGAACATTGACCGGCGCTCCGAAAATAGAGGCCATGAAGATAATAAAAGAGCTGGAGGGAGAATGCAGGGGACCGTATGGCGGTGTCGCCGGTTATTTTTCATTTAACGGTGAATCGATGCTGGCTATACTGATCCGCTCTCTGTATATCAGGGGTCAACTGGCTGTAACCGAAACCGGGAGCGGTATTGTATTGGATTCAATCGCCGATCGTGAATTTAAAGAAATTGTGAATAAACAGAAGGGCATGGAAAAAACTCTCCGGAAAGCGAGTGTGATATGAAAACATTAATTATTGATAATTATGATTCTTTTACCTATAACCTTTATCAGCTTATCGGAGAATTAGGCGGGAACCCGCAGGTTATTCGGAATGACCGGATTTCACTTGCTGAAATTAAGGCATGCAAATATTCGCATATAGTCATATCTCCGGGACCCGGTAGCCCGGAAGATCCTAATTATTTCGGAATTTGTTCTCAAGTCATTATAAAAGCAGGCAAAAAAATGCCGGTTTTAGGAGTCTGTCTCGGGCATCAGGGGATTATTCACTGTTTCGGCGGAAAAATAGTCAGGGCCGAACAGATATTGCACGGAAAAAAGAGCCTCATAAAGCATAACCGGCAGGGCATATTTAAAAATATCAGAAGTCCTCTGTTGGGGATGCGTTATCACTCTTTGGTCGGGGAGAGAATTTCCTTGCCGGCGGAACTTGAGATCACGGCCGAAACCGATGACGACACCATTATGGGAGTCAAACATAAAAAATTTCCGATCTTCGGCATCCAGTTTCATCCGGAATCAATAGGTACTGAAGACGGATTGCTTATTCTGAAAAATTTTCTGGGATCAGGATTATGAATCTGAATGATTATTTAAAAAAAATTACCGCTGGTGTTAATTTAAGCCGGAATGAAAGCGAAGAATTGGCAGGTTTGCTTTTGAATCATTCTCCGGAAGATTCAGTCAAAGCCGGGGCAGTTTTGACGGCTTTGAAAATGAAAGGGGAAACAGTCGAGGAGATTTTGGGATTCGTGCATATATTACGGAAAGAAATGATCAAAGTTCCTGTGGAAGGACTGATTGTTGATACCTGCGGTACAGGAGGCGACGGGCAACAGACTTTCAATATTTCCACCGCCGCCGCTCTGGTTGCGGCCGCCTGCGGAGTTATGGTGGCCAAACACGGCAACAGAAAGGTTTCAGGATCAGTCGGCAGTGCCGATGTTTTGGAAGGATTGGCAGTAAAAATAAATTTAAGCCCCGAGGCAGCCAGCAAGTGTTTGGAAAAGATAAAATTTGCCTTTCTCTTTGCACCCAACTTCCATCCGGCGCTTAAAACAATAGGAGCCATCCGCCAACAGTTGAAAATAAGCACGATTTTTAATCTTTTGGGGCCTTTGCTTAATCCCGCAGGAGTCAAAAGACAGCTGATCGGCGTACCGAGTTTGGAAACAGCCGAAAAATTAAGTCAAGTTGTCAAAAAGCTGGACTATGAGCATGTTTTAGTGGTTTGCGCCGAAGACGGTTTGGATGAAATAAGTCTCTATGCCAGGACCCATATTTTTGAAATAAAAAACGGCCGCATCCGGCGGTTTATTTTAGATCCGAAAAGTTTGGGAATTAAAAGCAAGAATAAAGAATCAATCAAGGGGATTAACCGGAAACACAATGCCGGCATGATTTTGGATATTCTCAAAGGAAATCCTGGTGATCCGCGGGAGATAGTAATTCTGAACGCGGCTGCTGTTTTGACAGTGGTGGCGGCGGCTAAGAATTTTAAAGAAGGGATCATGTTGGCCAGACAGGCAGTTGATTCAGGCAAAGCCTTGGAAATTTATAAAAAATTTAAAGCTTTAACTTATGAACTTTCTGATTAATCTAAAAAAACCATCAGGCTATTTCGCATTAATTGCCGAAATAAAACTCAAGTCGCCTTCCGAAGGATTTTTGGGAAACGAAAGCCAGGTGGTTGAAATTACCGGTCAATATCAGGAAGCAGGGGCTGATGCTTTGTCGGTTGTAACTGAAAAAAAACTATTTGCCGGAAATATTAAGCTGATTAAAACCGTCAAAAAAGCCTGCCAATTGCCTGTGCTTTGCAAGGATTTTGTGACAGAGGGACGTCAACTGAAGGCTATTGCTGAAGCCGGAGCGGATGCGGTTCTGCTTTTGTCCAGAATTCTCAATGACCTTCAGTTGGAAATATTAAAGCAGACGGCTCAAAAACTTAATCTTTTGCCTATTGTCGAAGCCGATAATTTTAACGATTTGAATCGGATAAAAAACCGCAACTTTCCGGTAGTGGCCGTAAACGCCCGCAACTTGGATGACTTAACTGTTGACAGAGACAGAGCCTGCCGGATGCTGAGATTGATCCCGGAGGCAACTTTCAAATTGGCTTTTTCCGGCGTCAGAAACAGACAGGATGTCAGGGATTACTTAAAAAGCGGAGCCAGAGGAGTCCTGGTGGGAACGGCTTTGATGAAATCAGCCGACAGAATTAATCTTATCCGGGAATTGAAAAAGTTGTGAAAACTAAAATTAAAATCTGCGGGATAAAAACATTGGAGGAAGCCCTTTTCTGCGGCCAGGCCGCCGCTGATTATCTGGGATTTAATTTCGTGCCAGCTTCATCCAGGCATATCGATATGGATACTGCCAAATCAATAATTGCCGGTTTGCCGTCAGGGAGGCTGGAGACAGTAGGAGTTTTTCGTGATGAGAGGCCTGAAAAAGTGTTACAGATAGCTGAAGTGTTACATCTTGACTTTGTCCAGTTACATGGAAATGAAAATGAGGATTACGTCAGATTACTGCCGAATTTAAGGATTATCAAAGTGATCAACGGAGATTCTCTTCCTGAAAAATTTCCGGCGGAATTTGTGATGATTGACCGGGAAATCCAGGGGCAAGGAATGACGGTAGATTTCCAAAAACTGTCCAGTCGGCAAATAGGAAAGCCTCTCTTTCTGGCCGGAGGCTTAAAGCCGGAAAACGTCAGGCAGGCAGTGTCCATTGTCAGACCATATGCGGTTGATGTCGCTTCCGGAGTCGAAACGAACGGAAAAAAAGATCCGCAGAAAATCAGAAAATTTATAACTCAGGTAAACTCTCTATGAGCAAAATAAACTTAACTCCAAAATCAGGCTATTTTGGCGAATTCGGCGGTAATTTTACCAGTGAGTTGTTGTATCCGGCTCTATTTGAACTAAGGAAGGTGTTTTCCAAATTAAAAAAGGACCGGCATTTTCTGAAAACATACCGGGGATATCTTGGCAGTTATGCCGGCAGGCCGACCCCTTTGTATTTTGCATCCAATCTGTCGGATTTTATCGGCTGCCGGGTTTATCTGAAGCGGGAAGATTTGGTCAACGGAGGCTCACATAAGCTGAATAACACTTTAGGCCAGGTACTGCTTACGAAAACTTTGGGAAAAAAAGAAATTATTACTGAAACAGCGGCAGGCATGAACGGTGTGGCGACTGCCATGGCAGCAGCGGCCTTGGGGCTGACCTGCAAAGTTTTTATGGGGGTAAGAGACATGGAAAGGCAACGGCTGAATGCCCAAAAAGTTAAATTGCTTGGAGGAGAGATAATTCCGGTTAAAAGGGGAGAAGGAGTCTTGAAAGATGCGGTATCGGAGGCAATGGTCTATTGGATCAGAAATATACATACGTGTCATTATCTGATCGGTTCAACCGTGGGACCTGACCCGTTCCCGGAAATGGCAGCTTTTTTTCAGAAAATAATCGGTTTTGAAACCCGGATGCAAATATTTCAGCAGGAAAAGAGACTGCCGGGAAAAATTATAGCCTGCGGTTCCGGAGGCAGCAATGCTATCGGTATTTTTCAGGCATTTGTAAATGATTCCTGTGAATTGATTTTCGTCGAAGGGGCGGAATCAGCGGCTTTATCATCGGGATCGGCCGGCATTTTCCAGGGGACAAAAACGTATATTTTGCAGGATGAGTACGGTATGGACAGGAAAACGACTTCCCGGGCAGCCGGCCTTAACTATCCGGCCAGGGGTCCGCAGATAAGTTATCTCTATAAATTGGGCAGAATTAAAGCGGAAACAGTAAATAACAGAGAAGCAGTGGCCGCTTTTCGGGAAACAGTGAGACTTGAGGGTTTGTTGCCTGCTTTGGAGACCTGCCATGCATTAGCGTATTTACTTAGAAACAAAGGGAAGTTTTCTCAAAAAGAACTAATTGTCGTTAATTTCTCCGGACGCGGAGATAAAGATATGGAAACAGTATTGAAAATATGAAAACTTTGATGACCCATCTTTATTACGGCGATATAAGTCCGGATTTTTCACAGAAACTGGCATTAACTTTAGCTTCAGCTGGAGCTGATTTTTTGGAAATCGGGATTCCTTATTCAGATCCGGTATGCGACGGGGTTATTTTTCAGGCAGCCTGCCGGCAGGCGCTTAAACAGGGAATTACTCCTGATGATGTCATAAACGGCCTAAAAAAAATCAGAGAAAATACGGATACTCCAATTTACTTAACCAGTTATTTCGGTCCCATATTTAAAATGGGCATCGAAATTTTTTTACGGAAAGCAAAGTCAAGCGGGGTAAAGGGGTTGATTGTTCCAGATTTACCTTTGGAGGAACAAAAAATTAAATTGCCTCTTATTCAGTTTGCTGCTGTAAATTCAAGTACGGAGAGATTGCATCAGATTATTGAAGCCGCCCAGGATTTTATTTATGTCATGTCCTTGCCTGGAATTACCGGTGACGAAAATCCCGGATATGAAAATTTAAAAAAACTGCTGAAGTTAATTAAAAGCAAGACTGACAGGAAAATATTAGTCGGATTCGGTATCAGAACAGCAAAAGAGGCTGCTGAAATTTGCGGCATGGGAGCTGACGGGGTGATTATCGGCAGCAGGATCGCTGAAATTTACAGAAGTGAGCCCAAAAATGAAGATCAGAGCTTGGATAAAATCAGGAAATTAGTTATAAATGTTAAAAAAGCCATAGGATAGGCAGGGATTTTTTATGAGAGGAATAGGCACGATTCTAAATATCATCACTGTTTTGATTGGCGGATCCATAGGACTTATTATCGGAAACCGGTTGCCGGAAAATATTCACCGCGCAGTGATCGGAATAACCGGTTTTATTTCTTTGGTCATCGGTATCCAGATGGCATTGGAGTCTAAAAATATTTTAATAGTCTTAATCAGTTTGATGGTCGGTGTGGTTGCCGGCGAAATGGCTGATATTGACGGAAGGCTTAAAAAGTTCAGTGAAGCGATTGAAAAAAAATTCAGCAAGGGAGATAAGGGGAAATTCAGCAAAGCTTTTCTCACTTCCAGTTTGGTATTTTGTGTCGGGCCTTTAACAATCTTAGGTTCGATAAAAGACGGTTTGAGCGGGGATTATAGCCTCCTTGCTTTTAAATCCGTACTCGACGGATTTACCTCAATCGCCTTTGCCGCCTCTTTGGGAGTAGGTGTTTTATTTACAGCTTTTACTATTTTAGCAGTGCAGGGAAGCTTGACGCTGTTTGCCTCGACAATAAGCGGCTTGCTGACCGAAGCTGTCATTGCGGAACTTTCAGGTGTGGGCGGAGTTATGGTTATGTCAATTGGTCTGAATATTCTGGAAATAAAGAAATTCAAAACAGCCAATATGCTGCCGGCTCTGGTTATTGCGCCTATAATTGTGACGCTCGTGGCTACAGTTTCTTAGACTATAATATAAAGGAAAGGGCAATATATGGATGAAACAGTCAAAAAATACATTGAAGAATTAAAACAGCTGGGTATAGATTTCAAGGTTTTGGAACATCCCCAGCTTATTTCCGTGGAAAAAGTCCAGGAATACTTAGGGTTTGGCATGAGTGATGCCGGAGCCACTCTTCTGATGAAAGCCGATGACAATTTTGTGGCTATCATAAAGCGGGGTGACACCAAATTGGACAGCGAAAAAGTCAAAAAAAATTTGGGAGTTAAAAATCTGAGAATGGCCAATGAAACGGAATTTGCCGAAATAACCGGAGTCCCAAGCGGAGCTGCCACAGTTTATCTCAAAAATATTCCTACTTATCTCGATGAAAAAGTATTGGAAAAGGAATACATTAATGCCGGCAGCGGTTCACTCCTGGTCACTCTGCGCTTTAAATCAGAGGATTTTAAAAAAATCCCGGGAATAAAAATTGTTGATTTGACGAAAATAGAAACCGGGAAAATTTCCGGTAAAAAGACAATCATCGGTAAAAAAAGAATTCTTTCGGGAATTACTCCTTCGGGAGACGGAACTCTTCATATCGGCAACTATTTAGGGGCTGTCAAACAGTTTATTGATTTTGCCAAAACCCACGACTGTTTTCTGATGGTGGCGGATTTGCATGCGTTGACAACAGTTCAGGACAAGGCAACATTGCAGAAGAACACGGAAAATCTGATTCTGAACGAACTGGCTCTATTGGGGGATTTGAGCAATATCACCTTTTTCCGGCAATCGGATGTGCCGATGCATGCAGAGTTGACTTGGATCTTTAACAACGTCACCCCACTGGGCCTCCTAAAACGCGCCCACGCCTACAAAGATAAACTGCAAAAAGACGTTATGGAGGAAGAAATCAATCTCGGGTTATTCAATTACCCGATATTGATGGCTTCGGATATTCTCCTTTACAAGCCGGACTTTGTGCCTGTTGGGCGCGACCAGAAACAGCATATCGAAATTGCCAGGGATATCGCTGAAAGATTCAATAAGACTTTTAAAAGTAAAATTTTTCCATTGCCTGAGGCGCATATACCGGAAGAAGTTGCCGTGGTTATGGGTACTGACGGCAATAGAAAAATGAGTAAATCGCTGGGCAACATCATCGGTATTTTTGACGATAGCGCGGTGATAAAAAAGCAGGTAATGTCGACTTATACCGATCCCACCCGGATTCATGCGGATGACCCGGGGCACATCGAAGGGAATATGGTCTTTACTTACCTTGATTTTTTCGGCGATAAAGGGAAGGTGGCGGAATATAAGGAAAAGTACAAACAGGGGAAAGTCCCTGATGTTGAAGTTAAAAACTATCTGTTCGAGACTTTGTTGAAATATTTCGCTCCGGCCAGGCAGCTTTACCGGGAGTTGAAGAGTAATCCTGTCAAAGTCAAAAAAATACTGAAAGAGGGAGCGGAAAAAGCCAGGGAAGTTGCCGGATCAACCATGACCGAAGTCCGGAATGCAACCGGTCTAACAAACTCATATTCCTTCTTTGAGTATTAACACTCATATTTAGGCAGTGCGATAATATCCTGTTGTTTTAGCCTCGATTTTGAGGTATAATTGCAGTCTTAAATGAAAGCAGATATTCCTTTTGTGGACTTCCAAAAACTCGATCTCAGGGTGGGCAAAGTTCTTTCCGCCGAAGCGGTTGCAGGATCAACCAATTTATTGCGACTTAAAGTAAACCTGGGCAATGACCACGGGGTCAGGATTATTATTTCCGGCATTGCCAGATGGTATACTCCGGCTACACTAAAGGGAAAAAAGTTTGTTTTCGTCACTAATCTGGAACCCAAGAAATTAATGGGGGATGAAAGCCGGGGCATGATACTTTGTGCTGATTACGATCACAAGGCAGTTGTTGTTCCCGTTAACAAAAAGATCCCCGAAGGGACGATCATCAGATAAAATGGCCGCCAACAGCAAACATCAATCTAATAATAAACACTCAAAGGGTAAGAAAGGCAAAAAGATTTTTGAGTTTAAACTTAATCTGACGCCGAAAAATTTCTTCCTCTGGTCGATTGTCCTTTTAATAATATTTTTCATTTTCTTTTCCGCCCGGGACATCTCCAATCTCTTTCCGGAAAAATCCCTGACGGCACTTATCGGTGATATTAAAAACGACAAGGTGGAAAAGGTTGAGGTCGTCGGAGACAAGATATTGTCAACTTATGAAGACGGTAAAGTTTATTCAACAATAAAGGAAAGCCAGGATTCCCTTTATACCATCCTTTCAGATGCAGAGGTTGATCCGTCAAAAGTTGAAGTCGAGATCAAAGATACGACCGGGGGAACTGTCTGGTTTAACATCCTCTCCAATGTTCTGCCGCTACTTTTGATGGTCGGTTTCTTTTTGTTTCTGTTAAGGCAGGCCAGGGGAGCCCAGGATTCCATTTTTTCCTTCGGGCAGTCCCGGGCAAAATTGTTTTCCAAAGATAATCCCAGAGTCACTTTTGCCGACGTGGCAGGAGTGGATGAGGCCAAACAGGAACTTTCTGAAGTAGTCGATTTTCTGAAAAATCCCCAGAAATACCGGGCATTGGGAGCCAGGACACCCAAAGGATTGTTGTTAGTCGGTCCCTCCGGAACGGGTAAAACCATGCTGGCCAGGGCATTGGCCGGAGAAGCAGGTGCGCCTTTTTTCTCCATGGCCGGCAGCGAATTCATGGAAATGCTGGTTGGCGTGGGAGCTTCCCGGGTTAGGGATCTTTTCAATACAGCCAAAAAGAACTCACCCTCAATTATTTTTATCGATGAAATCGATGCCATCGGCAGAGTCAGGTCCATAGGCGCTGTCGGGGGACATGACGAAAGGGAGCAGACTTTAAACCAGATTCTGGTTGAGATGGACGGGTTTACCCCCAATGAACACGTGGTCGTGGTTGCGGCAACAAACAGAGGCGACCTTCTGGATCCGGCTCTCTTGCGGCCGGGCAGATTTGACCGGAGGGTAGTACTAGACTTGCCGGATCTAGAGGGAAGAAAAGCCATACTTAAGATCCACGTCCGGGGAAAACCGGTCGAGGCAAATGTCGATTGGGATAAAGTTTCCAGAAGAACGGTCGGTTTCTCAGGAGCTGATTTGGAGAATATGCTCAACGAGGCAGCCATTTTGGCTGCGCGCAAGAACCAGAAATCCATCACTTTTGTCGATATTGAAGAAGCAGCCACGAAAGTCAAACTCGGGCCTGAGAAAAAAAGGCTGCAGAGCGAGCTTGACCGTAAAATGACAGCCTATCATGAAGCCGGCCATGCCATCGTTTCTTATGCTTTGCCCCATATGGACCCGGTACACCGCATTTCCATTGTCTCCCGCGGAATGTCTCTGGGTTTTACGCTAATTCCGCCGGCAAAAGATCGGATTCATGAGACTAAAACCCATCTTGTCGAGCAGATTACGGCCATGATGGGAGGCCGCGCTGCCGAGCAACTGATTTTTTCGGAAATGACCTCAGGCGCCTCCAATGATATCGATAAAGCCACGGCTTTGGCCCGCAATATGGTTACCGAGTACGGCATGTCCGGGTTGGGACCGATTAATTTCGGACCAACCATGGATGTAATGGAATGGGGTGGCCGTTATGTCCACGAGTCGAAAATTTCACCGGAAATGCAAAGCCGGATTGACACGGAAGTCAAGAGTATCATTGATATTGCATACAAAAATGCGGAAGCTATTTTAAAGAAACTGAAGACCAAACTTGATGCTGTAGCCACGGAACTATTGAAAAAAGAAACTCTCGAGAGCGAGGAATTTGAAAAAATCGTCGGTCCCCGTCCGGCTTTGGCCATAGCCTAATCATGCTAAAATTACCCCATCATGAAAAGATTGGTTGTAATTGACGGTCATGCCATCCTCCACCGCGCTTACCATGCCTTACCTCCATTAATCACCCACGACGGCAATGTTGTCAATGCTGTTTACGGATTTGCATCTATGCTTATACGGGCTATCCAGGACCTTAAACCGGATTACCTGATGGTTGCCTTTGACCATCCCAAACCAACCTTCCGGAAAAAGCTTTTTAAGGAATACCAGTCCCAAAGGCCGCCGATGGAAACTACCCTGATTTCACAAATTGAGACGGTCAAACGGATGGTTGATCTTATGGGTATTCCTGTTTACGGGATGGACGGATTTGAAGCTGATGATGTAATTGGAACGATTGCCCGGAAAGCCGGGAATATAAAGACAGACGAAGAGGAACTGGAAACCGTCATCATTACCGGCGACCGCGATATTCTTCAGCTGGTCAATAATTGTGTGAAAGTTTATATGCCGGTCAAGGGGCTGTCGGAGTCAAAAATGTACGGCATCAGGGAAGTTGAGGAAAAATATGAGATTAAACCGCAACAGATTCCTGATTTTAAAGCCCTGGTCGGTGATGCTTCGGATAATTACCCGGGTGTTTCCGGCATCGGTCCAAAGACGGCAATTGATCTTATTAAAAAATACGGTTCAGTGGAAGCAGTTTACCGGAACTTGGAAAAAATCGGAGGCAAACTTGAGGAAAGACTGTCTGCCGGAAAAGAGTCTGCCGTACTTTCAAAAAAACTGGCCGTCATTGTCTGTGACGTGCCAATAGAAGTCAGTATAAAAGATGCTAAATTGCCTCTTTTGGACAGGCCGGCAGTTATAAGTTTTTTCGAAAAAATGGAATTTAACAGCCTGATTTCCAGACTGACTAACCGTAATGCCGGTAAAGAGGAAAATAAAAAAATAAAAACGGAAAAACAGAATGAGGGAAAACAACAGTCTTTATTTTAAACCTTTATGAAAGTCGCACTAGTGCACGATTATCTGAAAGAGTACGGCGGCGCTGAAAAAGTATTGGAGGCTTTACATGATATTTTCCCCGAAGCTCCATTATATACAGCCTTTTACTTTCCCGAGTACTTGGGACCTCACCGAAAAAGATTTGAGGATTGGGATATAAGAACTTCACTTTTGCAGAATATTCCATTTGCGGAAAAATTGGTCAGCCCTTTGAGACTTTTAAGTTCGCAGGTTTTTGAGAATTGGAATTTGGACCGTTATGATTTAGTGATAGTTTCTGCAACAGGTGCTTATTTTCCCAATCTGATCAGAACAAAGCAAGGATGTCTCCATCTTTGTTACTGTCATACTCCTCCGCGTTATCTTTACGGTTACGCCACCGCCCGCAATTGGAAAAAATATTCCTGGGGAAGGGTAGCCGGTGCTTATGTCAATCACAAACTGCGCCAAAGCGATTATGTATCGGCACAAAGACCGGATTATTATATTGCAAATTCCGAAGAGGTTAAAAACCGTATCCGGAAATTTTACCGCCGGGAAGCGTCCATAATTTATCCGCCTGTGGATTTGGCTGACAGAATAAACCCGAAGTCCGAAAACCGGAATTTGAAATCAGAAGCTGAATATTTTTTGGCCGGCGGCCGTTTGGCCAGAGCTAAACACATTGACCTGATTATCGAAGTTGCCAACAAACTTGAGTTTCCCCTGAAAATATTCGGGCGCGCCTTCGCCGGTTACGGGGCGGAATTGAAAAAAACGGCCGGCCCGACGGTTGAATTTGTCGGGGAAGTTTCCGATGAAACACTTATAGAGCTTTACAGAAAGGCAAAAGCACTTATTTTTGCTTCGGAAGATGAGGATTTCGGGATTATGCCGGTAGAAGCCCAAGCCTGCGGTACCCCTGTTGTTGCCTACAGAAGCGGAGGAGTTAAAGAATCAGTCATTGAGGGCAAAACCGGTATCTTTTTTGACAGTCTTTCATCGGCAAGTCTGACATCTGCCGTCAAACGAATGAACAAAACCATCATAAAAGCGGTTGACTGTCAGGAAAATGCCCGCAGATTCGGTAAAATGAGATTTACAAAAGAAATTTTGCGCTTCATTAAAGAAAAACGTGCCTGAACTTCCAGAAGTCGAAACCATCCGCCTGCAGCTAAAACAATTTATTTCCGGACTATTCATTTCCAAAATCACCATTTACAAGGAGAAATCATTTCAGGGCAATCCAAAACAGATGGAAGGCGCCACTATTAAAGATTTGAAGCGTTTTGCCAAAGTTCTCATTTTCGAAACCGATAAAGGAAATTCCCTGGCAGTTCATCTTAAAATGACCGGCCAGTTGATTTATAAAAAACAACAGGATAAGTCAAGTCTGCCAGATAAGCACACCCGTGTCTTTTTTCAGTTTAAAGATGGAAGCAGGCTCTTTTTCAATGATGTCAGGAGATTCGGCTGGATGAGAATTATTAAAAATATTAAGGAAATTACCTATAATTTCGGGCCGGACCCGTTTAAATTAACTGCTGCTGAATTTGAAATAATACTGTCAAAATCTGCCAAACCAATCAAGCTGTTACTGATGGATCAGGAAAAAATCGCCGGTATAGGCAATATTTATGCCAATGAGGCGCTTTTTACGGCAAAAATAAATCCCCGAACCAAAGCCAATAAACTCAGTAAAAAAAAGGCAGATAAAATACTGGCTGCCGTTAAAGACGTACTTGGCAAGGGGATTAAATTCGGAGGAGCCTCAGATAATAATTATTTGAATGCTTACGGGGAAAAAGGGGAGATGCAGGATCATTTTATGGTCTACGGAAGGAAAGACGAGAATTGTTTAAATGACTGTCATGGCCGGATTAAGCGGATAATACTAGGCGGCCGCGGGACTTTTTTCTGCCCCGAATGCCAGAAATGAATATTCAGCCGTCAGAGAACTCAGCTTGAATTTCTGCTATAATTGCCTCGATAAATGGATAAATCCCATCCCATCGTAATTTCCCTCGGAGGATCCCTGGTAGTCCCGAACGGAGGGATTGACACCCGGTTTTTAAAAGAATTCAACATGTTTATCAGACAGAAAATCGCCAGGGGATGGCGATTTTTTATAGTGGTAGGCGGAGGTGCTACAGCGCGCCATTATATCGACAGTGCCAGGGAAATTGTCGGGCAAATATCCGACTGGGATTTGGACTTTTTGGGAATCCATTCAACCCATTTGAATGCCCATATGATCAGGACAATATTCCGGGATGTGGCCCACCCGAGAGTTATCATGAATTACCAGAAAAAGATAGTTAATCTGCAGGAACCGCTGGTAATTGCCGCCGGCTGGAAACCGGGCTGCTCGACAGACTATGATGCCATGCTGCTGGTCAGGGATTACGGAGCCAATGCACTTATAAACATGTCCAATATTGACAGCGTTTACGATAAAGATCCGAAGAAATTTCCGGAAGCTCTGCCTGTAAAAAAAATAAGCTGGAGGGAATTCGAAAAAATGATTACAGGCAAATGGAGCCCGGGATTCAGTTCACCATTTGATCCGGTGGCAACCAAACTGGCGATACAACTGGATTGTTCCGTCTATGTCATCGGTAAAAATTTGGATAATTTGGGGAAACTTCTTGAAGGTAAAGATTTTGAAGGAACATTGATTGCTTCTGAATGATTTTAGAACGGATCAGTCTGGAAAATTTCCGCAGCCATACAAAAGCCGCTTTCAGCTTCACTCCTGACGTCAATTTGATTTTAGGACAGAACACTTCCGGCAAAACCAATCTGATTGAAGCCATTAATTATTTGGCCGCAGGCAGAGGATTGCGTCCCGGCCGGGATTCAGAATCCATCAACCATAAGGCTGAGATGGCCAGAATCAAAGGCATAGTGGAGGATGCTTCTGGTGAAGCCAAATCTCTGGAAGTCATAATTACCCGCGGCAGTGTCATGGAAATTAAAACCCCGATGAAAAAATACATCGTCAATGACGTATCCAGAAGAAGTACAGATTTTGCCGGCATAATCAAAACGGTGCTTTTCTGGCCGCAGAATATGGACTTGGTTACAGGTTCACCGTCTCTTCGCCGTCGTTATCTGGACGATGTTTTAACCCAGACTGACCGAGAATATCATAGGACTCTGGTCTCTTATGAGAGGGGACTTAGGCAGAGAAATAAGCTGTTGGAAGCAATTTCGGAAAACCAGGCGCACCATCACCAGCTGCTTTTTTGGAACCAATTGTTGATAAAACAGGGAAGTTACATTACAGCCCGGCGTGAAGAATTTCTGGAATTTGCCAACCGCTTTAATTTTCCCGAAGAGATTAATCCCGGAGTGTCTTACATGCTTTTTTATGATAAAAGCATCATTTCCGAAAGCAGGCTGGAACAGTATAGTGAGGCGGAAGTTGCTGCCAAAGCAACCCTGGTTGGCCCGCACCGAGATGATTTTATTTTTAAGAAGCATGAGGAGAAAGACCGCGAGCTTGTTTCATACGGTAGCCGCGGAGAGCAACGTCTGGCAATTTTATGGCTGAAACTTACGGAATATGCTTATTTGCAGGAAAAAAGCGGAGGCAGACCTTTGCTATTGCTGGATGACATCTTTTCCGAACTGGATCATACACACAGGGAAATAATTTTTCATCTGCTTGGCAAGCAACAGACAATAATGACCATTACCGATAAACACCTGATTCCGGAAAAGTACTTCCGGCTGGCCAAAGTGATAGAATTGGATTGATTTTATGAATCAGGACATCCAAATTGCATTAAAGAAAATATATCTGCCTGCCGCCAACTCCCACAAAGGCCAAAACGGCCGTTTGCTGATAATAGGCGGTTCCAAACTGTTCCATGCGGCCTCATTGTGGGCTCTCCAGGTCGCCTCAAGAATAGTTGATCTGGTTCATTACGCTTCTGTGCCGGAAGACAACCGCTTGGTCGCCAAATTGAAGCAGGAATTCAGAAACGGCATTGTAATACCGAGAAGCGAGATAGAAAGTTATATTGAAGAAGACGACTGCATCCTGATCGGGCCGGGAATGGTCAGAAGCGGAATTCCGGCCCAAACGGATAAAAAAATGAATTCCGTTATCGAAATTGAAAAAATGGAAGATGAAGGATTGCAGACCTATTATTTGACAAAATTCTTATTAAAAAAATATGTCCATAAGAGATGGGTGATAGATGCCGGAGCTCTGCAGATGATGGATCCGGCCTGGACACCGCCCGGGGCTATATTAACGCCCCATACCAGGGAATTTATGACCGTTTACCGTAAAACAGATCTACCGATGCAAAAATCAACCGCAGAAAAAGTCCGCGAGTTTTCCCGGAAATATAACTGTCTGATTCTTCTGAAAGGCGGGAAAGATGAGGTTGCCTTTAATGACAGGCAAGTAACAATCGAAGGCGGCAGTGCGGGAATGACCAAAGGAGGCACGGGAGACGTATTGGCCGGTCTGGCAGCAGCCTTATACTGCAAAAATGACGCCTGGACTTCAGCTGTGGCTGCCTCTTACATAAACAAAAAAGCCGGCGAAGCTCTTGCCGGCAAAATGGGCTACTGGTTTAACGCCACCGACCTGGCCAACCAAATTCCCCAGACAATGATGAGTCTTATTTTGGGGTAATGGATTTATTACTTTAATTTATCAGTCATTTCTTTGAATGGCTGGAAGTAATTCTTGAAATCTAAATATACCTCCGGTATTTTTTGAGTCTTACCGAATTGCTGAGCAGCTTTATATTCTTCCGCCACCCAGCCCGTTGAGAAATCAATTTTAAATAATTTAGAGTCGAAAACTATAAATAATTTTTCCTCATTCCAGAAAAAAGAGTACCAACCGTAATGCATTTCATTCTGAAATTCAGAAATTATGGGTTCAATTTTTTCTGTTTTATATTCCAGAAGAAAATTGTAATGGAATTTAGCCGTTGAAGACTCAGGTTCGTATTGAACTGTTACTTTTCGATGCTGAAATTTATTTAAGATGGTAGGGTTTTTTAATGAAGCTGAGTCTATTAAGGAGTAATATATTTTTTTCATTTTTCTTTACTAATCCACCATTGTTTAAATAAAGTGCATGAATCGTGCTGATTTAACTTTATAAGGAAAATTCCATCCAATTCCGCTTTTATACCGGAAGGGATCCGGGTGAATGAAGCCCGCCAATGAGCGGTATATTGTCGATTTTTTTCTGAAATGATTTCAAAATTAAAGGAAATATTCTTTTGAGAATCGGGAACATCAAGCCACAGTTTAATGAGATTAGTTTTATTGGTAATGGGTTTTTCGAATGGTGTTTCATAATATTTGAATTTTTCCGCAAACAGAGAAGTAATGACTTCTGGCTTTTTATCAATCCAAGCCTGCCCCATTTTATTTATCCATTCCCAGCCAGCATCCTTTTTCATTTTATAAAGAGAGTTTTAAAGCACAAATTATCATAACGGCAGCGGCTGTAAAACGAATGGCATAAACTTTAAATGTATGCTTTTCCAAAAGTTTGGGAGCAAAGTAAGACAGAAGAAAAGCCAAGACCATTGACAGTGGTAGTGCAGTAATGATGCTTGTTATGGTGACATTGTCCTGATAAGCACGATTTTCCGTAAATATTCCTATAGCTAACATGATTGACATGGCAAAAACGGATATTATCTGCTTTAAATTCAGTTTACCAATATCTTTTTTAAAGAAGGGATAAGTTAAAAGCAGCATTATTTGTGAAAGCGCTGCCATCCATAGAGTAACTCCCCAATAGCCGTTTTTACCGATAGACCAGTTAATTGATATGCCGTAGAAAGTGTAAGATAAAGTGCATAAAATCCCGACAAAAATAGGCCAGCGAAAAAAAGAGCGTATTGATAATTTTTCGTCCACACTCACAAATAATCCGCCGATAAATATCAGTGCAATTAATAAATATTGATATAGCATAAGTATCTCCCCCAGAAAAATTGCGCTAAAAATTGCCACAAAAGCGGTTCTTAAATTCATTAGAGGAATAAGAACAGAAATATCCAAGAGAGAAAGACTGAGTATATACAGGATTCCGAATACAGCATTAAAAATAGACACAAGAATTAGACTAGGCCAATGAGTAGGTAGGGTGGCACCGTTTAGAAAGGCAACGGGAATTGTGATTAGGAGCGAAAATAGCATCCAAAGGAAATTGAATAGCCAGACATTGGGAATTGCATATTTATTGGTTAATTTTCCGATGATACTGACAAACCCGAAAGCAAAAGAAGCAATCCAAGCATAGACTGCAAATGTCATGTTGACGAAATAATAGCATAGGGATTGTTGTATTGCACAAAGCGGGAATTATGCGATAATTAATTTTGGAAAATGTATATCCCGAAATTTACCATCACCAATAAAATTCTGAGGAACATCGGCTTGATCGAAGCCGGACGGGAAGTTATTCTCAATGCGCCTCTGGTGCCGGCCTATGAAAAGAAATTCCGGGAGGAGGCAATTGTCAGGACTGTCCATCACGGTACCCATATCGAAGGCAATGAACTGAATTTAACCGAAGCGGAAAGGGTTCTTAAAGGCCAGCCGGTGGTTGCCCGTGACCGGGATATCCAGGAAGTCATCAATTACCGCAATGTCTTGAACTATCTTGATTATGTAGGCCAGGGAGAGATATCAAAAGGCAGAATTACCGAAGAGGTGGTTAAAAAAATCCATACCCTGACGGTGGAAAAATTGATGCAGCCGGAAGCAGGGGGCAGTTTCCGCAAGACCCAGGTAGTCGTCAAAAATTCCAAAACCGGAGAAATTACCTTCCGTCCTCCACCGGCCATAGAAGTCCCTTACCAAATATCTGATTTTTTGGAATGGCTGAATAAAACCTCCAAGGATGATATGCATCCGGTCCTCAAAGCCGGCATAACACATTATGAACTGGTGCGGATCCATCCCTTTATCGACGGAAACGGCCGTATGGCCAGGGCTGCTGCTACTCTGGTTCTGTTTTTCGACGATTATGACATCAGAAAATTTTTCTCATTGGAAGAATATTACGACCGGGATGCAGCTCATTATTATGATTCATTAAGAAGCGCAGCTCAGGGTGAATTGACCACCTGGCTGGAATATTTTACCGAAGGCCTGGCCATTGAGCTTTCCCGCATCAAAGAAAAAGTGCAGAAATTATCGACTGATTTGCAGTTAAAGCAAAAATTGGGAGGCCAGCAGGTTTTTCTGACGGAAAGGCAAATCTCGATTATGGAATACATCCAAAGAGTGGGATTTCTCAATAACCAGGGATTTGAAGATCTTTTCCCTAAAATTTCCGAAGACACCATTTTACGGGACCTTAAGGATTTGATGGGGAAGGGGATTATCAAGAAAGAAGGCAAGACCAAAGCTTCAAGATACATGCTCCGGTAATCACTATGACTTTTAAAAGACTGGCAGAATATTTTCATAAACTGGAAAATACCACACTCCGCAACCAAATGACGGAGATTCTGGCGGAATTGTTTAAAGAAGCTCCTCAAAATGAGATCGGCAAGATTGTTTACCTTTTACAGGGCCGTGTGGCACCTCTATATGAAGCAGTCGAATTCGGACTGGCTGATAAGATGATTATCCGGGCGATTGCAGACGGGTTAAAAGTCGACAGTCAAAAAGTGACGCGGGTTTTTAAAGAGAGCGGTGATTTGGGTAAAACAGCCGAAAAACTCAAAGCAAATGTTAAAACAAAACACAATTTAAACGTATTACAAGTTTTCGGGACTTTGCATAAAACAGCCTTGGCCGGTGGGGAAGGGTCGCAGGATGTAAAGATCAAATTATTAGGAAGCCTGATCAGGGATCTTGATTCTTTGTCAGTCAGATATTTGGTACGGATTCCGGTAGCCAAACTGAGGCTGGGTTTTTCCGATATGACAATTCTGGATGCTCTGTCATGGATGAAGGCAGGTTCGAAAAAATTAAGGCCGCAATTTGAAAAAGCATATAATGTCCGCCCTGATTTGGGATTAATTGCCGAGACCGTCAAGAGACACAAAGAAAATAATTTCAATATCGAGCCCCGTGTAGGTATACCGATTCTCATGGCCAGGGCGGAGAGAATGGGCAGCGGAGAGGAAATTATAGACAAAATAGGCCGCTGTGCCGTCGAACCGAAATACGACGGTTTTCGTTTGCAAGGGCATAAAATGGGAAACAAAGTGGAGCTTTTTTCCAGAAATTTGGAAAATGTTACCCATATGTATCCTGATATCGTCCAGGGTATAAAAAAACAGGTTAAAACCAAAGAAGCGATTATTGAAGGAGAAGCTGTTGCTTATAATCCGCAAACAGGCGAGTATTTGCCTTTCCAGGAGACGGTGCAGCGGAAAAGAAAATATAATATTGAAGCCAAAGCCAAGGAAATTCCTCTGAAGCTGTTTGCTTTTGAACTTCTGTACCAGACGGGTAAAAATTTAATCATGTCTGAGTATGTTGAACGCCGTAAACAACTGGAAAAAATAGTTGCCCGGGGTGAGGTGATTTTGATTGCCCAGGAAGAAGTGATTGATACCCCTAAAAGACTGGAAGCAATCTTTCTTGATACAGTCAGCCGGGGACTTGAAGGCGTCATGGCCAAAAAATTGGACGGCATTTACCGTGCCGGTTCCAGGGATTTCAACTGGATTAAATACAAAAGAAGCTATGCGGGAAAATTGGATGATACGGTGGATGCTGTTGTTATGGGTTATGATTTCGGCCAGGGAAAACGGACGGCTTTCGGTATCGGTGATTTTCTGATCGGAGTCTTCGACGAAAAACTGGAGAAGTATGTTTCCATTGCCAAAATCGGAACGGGCCTGACCGATGAGGAATGGAAAGAGATAAAAATCAGGAGCGAAAAGCTGAAGGCCCCGGAAAAACCCAAAAATTATGAAGTCGACAAAATCATGGGTTGTGATGTCTGGATAACCCCTAAAATAGTCGTCGAAATCCGGGCGGATGAGATAACCCGTTCTCCCGTGCATACTGCAGGCAGAATCATGGGGCCTACTAAAACCGGATCTGCGATTGAAGTCAAAGAAGCAGGGCTGGCTTTACGTTTTCCGCGCCTTGAAAGGTTCCGCGATGACAAAAACCCAACCGATGCCACCACACTCGGGGAACTTAAAAAAATGTTGCATCGGCAAATGAAAAAGTAATAAAGTAATCTTAAAGCATGAAAGCGACTGTCATCGTTCCTGCATACAACGAAGAAAAATATATCGGGAAGACGTTGGGATCCATAAAATCCCTGGAAAAAGATAATATTGAAATAGAAATAATAGTTGTTGATGCTTCTTCAACTGACAAAACTGTAGAAATTGCCAAATCATACGGGGCAAAAGTCGTCCCTGAACCGCACAAAGGCATAGGATTCGCCCGCCAGCAGGGATTGCTGCATGCCAAAGGAGAAGTAGTAGCTTATACCGATGCCGATACGGTAGTCCCGAGAAACTGGTTAAAGAGACATATAAAAGTATTGGAACAGCCGGGAGTTGTTTTTACTTATGGAACCTTCCGGGTGACAGACGGCAAATTTCCTTATTTTCACTATATAAATTACATTCAGCCGAGAATCTTGTGGATGATGCATTATCTTTTCGGCAAAGAAATCGCCGCCGGCCAAAATTTGGCTTTCTGGAAAGATAAAGCTTTGGCAATCGGGGGTTTCGACGATAAATTGAAGGTAATGGAGGATATTGATCTGGCAGTACGTATGAAAAAAACAGGCAAAACAGTCTTTATTCCTGATTTAATTGTCCTGTCATCGGGCAGACGGTCTTTGGAAGGCTGGGCTTTTTTTTCCAGAATGATCGGAACTTTAGTGAGATATTTCTTTTTCGGGGTAAAAAAACTGCAGGTTTTTCCGGATTTCAGGTAGCTGTGACTGAAACTGGTTTGTCGAACTGATGGCATTTTAGGGTTTTGAAATAGCGAGAAATGTACTGCACCAGATAAAGGTGAACGCCCCGAACGGGATTTTCCCTCATCCTTCTGGTAGAGCTTGAAACTGCCAGTTCCGGGAGAAAGAGCACTTTTCCCGTTTTTGCCAGATGATAAGACAAATCAAGGTCTTCCAGAACTTCCGTCTCATCGCCGCACACCCTGGTTTTTTCCCAGGCTGATTTTTTTATCACCATATTGGGACCAAGAAAGCAATCCTGGCCTACATAAGTTTTGAATAATATTTTTTCGGCCGTCAGCGAATATATTTTCCCGAAAAAACTCAGAATTCCTCCTGATTTAAAGATAGGGCCGCTGAAGCCGACAGCATCCGGATGGTTTTTGAATGCCAGATCTATTTTTTCCAGCCAGTCGTCCGGAACTAAAGTATCCGCATCTGTCCTGGCCAGGATGTCCGCTTTGGCTTCCCGGAAGCCTCTCTCGCGGGCGGCGATAAGACCCTGTTTTTTTTCTTTGACAACCCTGGCTCCGTATTTTTTCGCAATTTGGGCGGTATCATCAGTTGAATTATTGTCGACGACAATCACTTCATAGTCACGGAAAGTCTGTTTATTGACTGCTTCCAAACAGGCTGGTAAGAATCCGGCTTCATTAAAAGCAGGTATTACGACCGAAATCCGGGGATGTTTATGCTGGTTCATAAATCAAAAAAGTTTATCTGACGGGTTTGGCTTTAATAATTGCCTTCCCGAGAATTTTGGCAGTCAGGTAATTCAGCCAATAATTATAGAGAAGCTGGACAAAAAAATAGCGGGAAATGCCGATTTTCAATCTCCGGCTGTGTGTTTGGGGAACAGGTTTGGTTATGTAGTGAATTTTACCAGCCTGTTTCAACCTCATTAAAAAGTCAATTTCATCGCCGCCGAAATCAAGCTTGGTATTATAACCGTTAACTTTTAAAAATGCGGATTTTCTGAATGCCAGGTTAAGCGCAGGGGCATAAACAACTTTTCCGGTAAAAATATAGATTGCTTCAAATAAACTGTAAAATATCCACCAGACGGGTTTCCACCACCAGGGACAATTATAAAAATAGATTTTGCCGCTCATGGCTGAGGCGTCTTTGTTTTTATCGAATACCTGAAGGACTGTTTCCAGGTAATTTTCCGGGTAAAAGGTATCGGCATCTGCTCCGGCTATGATGTCTCCTTCGGCCAGCCTGGTCCCTTTATCCCTGGATAGGCAGACATTGGCTCCGTCAAAAACAAAGACTTTATCGGTATACTTTTTGGCTATTGCCACCGTTTTATCTTTCGAACCGCCATCAGCAATAATGATCTCAAAATCCTTAAAAGTCTGTTTTTTCAGGCTGTCCAAAGCGATTTTCAGATATTTTTCTTCCTGGAGGGTGGGGATGACAACCGACAGTCTAGGTTTTTTCATAGTGAAATTAGCTGTTATCTTATCATGAATTTATTCCGGCAGACAATTCGCTCATCAAAATAATCTGTGATATCATTTTCCGCAGGATGAAAAAGGTATTGCTCATGCCAGCGGGAATTGGTATAGCCCACGTTGGGCGACTGATCATGATCGCCAAGGAACTGCAGAAGTTGCAAGTTGAGGTAATTTTCGGAGCGGGAGCTGAAGCTTGCAAAATCCTTAAAGGTGAAAATTTACCGTATCGGATTATTAAGGAATTTCCGCGGAATGTTTACGAAGAAAAAATTAAAAAAAATAACTTTTTCATTTATAACCGTACAAACTTCACCGACTTTGTTAAAAGCGAACAGGCTTTGTATAAAAAGGTCAAGCCCGATTTGATTGTTTTTGATACTCGAATTACTGCCAAAGTTTCGGCAACTATAGCCGGAATTCCTCTAATATCCGTAAATAATGCAGACGCCACCAGTTACTATGATTACCAGAAATGCAGGTTTCCCCTGAATACAACTATCGGCAGATATTTACCGGGTAAGGTTGTGAGGCTGCTGGAACGGGAATACGGCCAGAAATTCCTGTTAAAAGCCGCCGAAAGGGCGATCCCGGCCATGCTGATTGCGGCCATGGTGAATATCTTTCCTGCTTTTATCAAATTAAGGTACAAACCATCCAGAGATCCTTTTCAATTTTTCCAGGGTGATATTACTTTGTTGGCTGATATTCCTGAGTTCAGGCCGGTAAAAAATCTGCCGGAAAATATAAAAATGGTCGGCCCGATATTTTGGGACGGAGTGAATAAACTGCCTGTCTGGAGTAAAGAAATAGAAGAGAGAAACAATATTATATATGTGACAGCTTCCGGAACCGGGGACAAACAAATATTTTTGCAGATGCTGGATTTTTTGAAAGAAACTGATTATACGGTTATTGCCACAACAGGCAATACTTTAAGTCCAAAAGAGGTGACGGTAAGCTACCCTTCCTTATACCTGACTGATTATCTGCCCGGTTCGTACATAATGCCCAGAGCCCAAGCAGTTATCTTCCCCGGCGGCAACGCTTCCTGCTATCAGGCTTTAAGTTACGGTGTGCCTCAAATTGCCACACCGTTCCATATTGATCAGGAAGATAATGCCAATCAGCTGGAACGGTTAGGTACAGGAGTAATTCAAAATCATTTTAAAAATTTTGACCGGAAGCACTTTCTGGAAACTGTAGATAAGGTTATAAGCAACAAATCCTATAGGACAAAAGCAGGGGAGTTAAAAAAGATTATCGCCAATTACAACGGTAAAAAAACAGCCGCCCGGCTTATCGCGGATTTTATGAGCTGAATAATGATAGTTCCTTATTTTTCCGTCATCATTCCGGCTTTGAATGAAGAGAAATACCTGCCGACAATTCTTAAGAGTCTGACAATGCAGACGTTTAAGGATTTTGAAGTGATTGTGGTTGACGGAAACTCAAGGGATAAAACAGTGGATGTTTTTAATAAATTCCGTCCCAAACTGCCCTATTCTAAAATTTTGGTCACGAAAAGAGCTAATGTCGGTTTCCAGAGAAATTCGGGCGGAAAGGAAGCTGGCGGAAAGTATTTTATTTTTTTGGATGCGGACGTAGATATAAGTTCTACCTTTCTTGAAGAAATTCATCTTGCATCCATAAAAAAAGGCTTTAAATTGGCTACAACCTGGATAATGCCGGACAGCCGGGACCCGATTGACCAAACGATGATACTGCTCGGTAATTTAGGCCAGGAATTGTCCAAGCTGTTCAATAAGCCTTTTTCCGGGGGTTACAATACCATTGTCAAAAAGGAGGCATTTCAAAAATTGAAGGGTTTCCGGGAGGATATGAAAATAAATGAAGATCAGGATTTTGCCATCAGAGCTTTTAAAAAAAATATTGAAACGGTAATTTTGCAGGAACCGAAAGTCACTTATTCCTTAAGAAGATTCAGATCCGAAGGTACATTACAAGTATTGCGCAAGTATGCCCAATCAAATCTGCATTTCTATTTAAAAGGTCCGATTACCCATGAATTGTTTGAGTACAGAATGGGCGGACACGTCCATAAAAGAAGGAGAAAACAGCTTAATTTAACTAAAATAGACACCTATATCAAAGCCATGGAAAAGCTGGAAGATAAGATTGTCGCCCTTCTGTCCGAATGAGGTTATAATATTGAGATAAATTACTGATGAAAATAATCACTGATTTACAAATCCATTCCAAATATGCCAGAGCTGTCTCTCCTGAGATGGTCGTGCCTAAAATCTGGGAATGGGCGAAAAGAAAGGGGATAGGCCTTATTGCCACCGGTGATTGGACACATCCCTTATGGATGAGAGAGATAAAAAAAGACCTTGAAGAAACAGGCACCGGTCTTTTGAAACTTAAAAACCAGGATAGTGGCCCTTTATTTCTGCTGGAAACCGAAGTCTCCTGCATTTATTCGCAAGGCGGCAGGTTAAGGCGCGTTCATACCATGATTTGGGCGCCGTCGCTTGATTCAGCAGAAAAAATCAATAAAAAATTAATGTCCCTGGGAGCAAATCTCATGTCTGACGGCCGGCCTATCATGGGATTGACCAGTATTCAAATAGCAGAGGTGGTTTTGTCAATTGACCCCAAAGCACTGATTGTACCGGCCCATATCTGGACACCCTGGTTTTCCCTTTACGGCTCGGAATCCGGGTTCGATTCGATTGCTGAGTGTTTCGGTGAATATGCCAAGTATATATATGCCATTGAAACAGGTTTATCCAGTAATCCCGAAATGAACTGGAGAGTCAAAGATCTGGATACGCGCTCCATAGTATCATTCTCCGATGCCCACTCGGGTCCCAAATTAGGCCGTGAGGCCACAGTATTTGAACTGGAAAACCTAAGTTTTGAGGCTATCCGTCAGGCTCTCATATTACCCAATAAAACCAAAAACCGAGTTGCTTATACAATGGAATTTTATCCTGAGGAAGGAAAATACCATTACACCGGACACCGTAATTGTCAAATAAAACAAACTCCGGAGGAAACCCGTGCAAAAGGGACTCTTTGTCCTGTCTGCGGCAAGAAGTTAACCGGTGGAGTCTTGTACCGTGTCGACCAGCTGGCAGGCAGAAGTGAAGCTGATCTGGGAATGGAAAAAACAACTATGGAGGGTATCCTGACGACTATGTACCGTTCAAAAATGATTTCAGACAGGCCGCCTTACCTGATGATGGTGCCTTTGGCTGAAATCATATCAGAAGTCAACGGAGGCAGCCCGACGACCAAAGGCGTATTAAATGAATATTTCAAACTGGTGGAGCATTTCGGATCGGAATTTAAAGTCTTAACCGAAGTAGAAGCAGAAAACCTGTCCAAAATTTCCGGTGAGAAACTAGCTCAGGCAATTGACAAGGTAAGAAAGGGAGATATCTTTGTCGATCCGGGATATGACGGTGTTTTCGGAAAAGTTAAAATTTGGGCTGACGAGAAAAAAGATACAGAAAGCGTCAATAAAAAACAAATGAGCCTCTTTTAAAACATCCGATGAAAAAGCGCCTGCTGGCTGTTTTTGCCCATCCTGATGATGAAGCCTTTGGTCCGGGCGGAACATTGACGAAATCAGCCGCCGAAGGAGTCGAAATCCATTTGCTTTGTGCAACCCGCGGTGAAGGCGGCCAGTTGCATAAAGAAATAACAGAAACGGGTAAGGATGTAAAAATCCATCATCTCAGGGAAAGAGAACTTTTAAAATCAGCCGGCATTTTAGGCATAAAAAAAGTAGAGTTTTTGGACTTTTTGGACGGTCATTTATGCAATGCGAATTATCATGATTTGGCCGGGAAAATAATTTCTAAAATAAGGTCATTTAAACCGCATGTCATATTGACAACTGACAGGACCGGAGTATCGGGACATCTGGACCATATTGCCGTTTCCATGGTAACGACTTTCTCTTATTTGAAAACGACCGAAGCCAATAAATTATATTATTATTGCCTGTCAAAAAAACAAAGGAGGCCGGAAGGCGATGATTATTTTGTTTACTTTCCCGAGGGCTATTCCGAAGATCAAATTACCACCAGAATTGATTACCAAAAGTTTTTTGAGGCTAAAACTGCAGCCATGTTTCAGCATAAGAGCCAATTGTCTGATGTTACGGCCATTCATTCATTTATAAAAAATAAGCCGAAAATTGAAAATTTTATCCTGCAATACTACAGGAACATAAAAGTAAGATTTCCGGAGACGAATCTTTTCGGGGGAATAGAATAAAGCTTCTATTGACCTGGTAAAAATACGGATGCTATGCTTAATAGAGGATCGGAGGTGATATTTTATGGCGGAGAAAACCGCAAATAACGAAAAAATGATGGGTGCACTTGCTTATCTTCTCGGACCGGTTACCGGAATAATTTTACTGATAACGGAAAAGAATAACCAGTTTGTCAGATTTCATGCCATGCAGTCGACGATGATTTTCGGTGCCATATTACTGTTTAATATGGTTTTAGGTATTGTTCCGGTATTGGGATGGATCATCGCCCTGATTCTTTCACCTTTGGTTGCCTTGGTTTCATTTATTCTTTGGCTGGTTCTGATGTGGAAAGCCTACAACGGTGAAAAGTACAAATTACCTTACGTCGGGGATTTAGCCGAAAAACAATTGGCCAAGATGAAGTAATTTATAACCCCTAATGTTTAAGGACAGGAAAGAAGCCGGTCGACAACTGGCGGAAAAGTTAAAAGACTTCCGGGACAGTAGTGAAACCGTCATTGTGGCCCTGCCAAGAGGCGGGGTCATTGTCGGTAAGGAGGTTGCTCAAGTTCTTCGGCTCCCTTTGACAGCATTGCCGGTAAAAAAATTAAGAGCTCCGGCCAATTCTGAGTTGGCCATCGGTGCAATCTCTATAAACAAGGTAAAATACCTGAATTTTGAATTGATTAAAGCATTGTCTGTGTCCGACGATTTCCTGTCATCCGAAATTTCGGAAAAAGAAAAGCAAGTAGGGGAGCAGGCTTTGATTTTCCGGACTGATATTGACTATCTGACCAGCTTCCGCTATTACATTATTATCGATGACGGGATAGCCACAGGATCTACAGTCTTGGCTGCCGTCAAACTGCTCAGGAATGGTTTAAAGGACAAGAAAAAAATAATAGTAGCCGTCCCGGTAATCGCCCGGGATATATTTGAGGTTTTACAAAATGAAGTTGACCGGTTGGAGACAATGGTAGTTTCTTCTGATTTTAAAGCCGTTGGCCAGTTTTACCGGAATTTTAAGCAGGTATCAGACAAAGAGGTTATTCACAGTTTAAGAAAAGGAGAAGAAAATTAATGAAAATGATCGTCGGCTTGGGGAATCCTGAAGAAAAATACCTTTATAACAGGCATAATATCGGATATATGGTGGTGGAGAAGCTGGCTAAAGTGTTGTTGCCGGTTGACAGCAGTGAAAAAGAGTGGATTGGTGAAAAAAAATTCACAGCACAGTTATGCCGGGTGAACAAGTCATTAATTCTGGTAAAACCTCATACCTACATGAACAGATCGGGTATAGCGGTTTCCGCTTTAGCCCGATTCTACAAGATAGAAGAATCTGATTTGTGGGTAATCCATGACGATATAGATTTGCCTTTGGGAAAAATAAGAATTAGAAAGGGAGGCAGCTCCGGAGGGCACAACGGAGTCGAGTCCATTATTCAGCATTTTCAATCTGCAGATTTTATCCGCTTCAGGTTAGGTATTGGGCGGGGCAAATTGGATGCAAAAAAAACTACGGATATTAATCTCTCGCGCCAGGGTATTGAAAAATTTGTTTTGTCAACTTTTAAAGACAGCGAAGCGGGTGAAGCCAAAAAGATGATTAAAAACGCCGTTAAAGCGGTAATTTTAACACTGGATAAAGGGCTCGAAAAAGCGATGAATAGGTTTAACTGAAAGCGGGTAAAGCCACAGCCTTTTTGGCTTTGAGGAAATTAAAGACTTTTACTAAAGCAAAATAGGATAAAGTAATCCCGCCGGCCATAAGGGTCCTTTCAATCAGAGTTTGGGGAATAAGAGCCAGCCACATTTCTTTTGACAGACCGAAAGCCCAAACCCAGAGAGCCCCTCCGACTGCATGAGCGGAAAAGGTTGCTCCCAAGCTTCTGATAAACAAATTTTTCCTGAAATAATGGGCCATAACTGGAATAAGCCATAAAAGAGAATACTGCCAGGCGCTTCTGCCGATCGGATGGAGATTAAAAATAAGCATAGAGAGAAGGGGTATCAATAAATTCACGGACCTTTTTTGGGAAAAGTAATAAACGGCAAAGAGAACCGGGAAAAGTCTGATAACTGAAGACAGGCCGGTTAAGGAATCGGGATGGATAAAGAAATTTACCAGTTGAATCAAAAGAACCGTAAAGATACCCGGCAAAGTTGTTAAAAATACTCCGGCAGTAGGAGCCAGGAAATCATATAAAGTGAATTGCACATTGCCCCCGAGAAGTCTGGTAAAAGGAATCTGAAGAGCTATAAGGCCAATCAGGAAAAAAAGAATTATGAAAGACAGTTTTGAACCGAGGTTTTTCATCATTGAAATTTTCATTATTTTAACATTTCAAAACATCCTGTCAACTGCTAAAGCCCGGCCGCCAGCCTCCACTGATTTCCAGATTGGCACCATTGATATAGGCCGATTCCGTTGACAATAAAAAGTGAACTGCCGCGGAAATATCTTCAAATTGAGCAAATTTACCTGTGGGGGTCTTGGGTTTGGCGAAGCTGGTTTTCAGGATTCCCGGGGATATGGAATTGACTGTAATGCCGTACTTGGCGTATTCGAAGGCCATTACTTTGGTAAGCATAATAACTGCTGTTTTGGCCATATAATACGGGGTGGTATTCTTTCGAATAGTTATGGTGTCTGCGGCGACTGCTCCGAAATTGATAATCCGTCCCCATTTTTTCTTTTTCATTTCCGGCAAAGCCTGTTGAGAACAGAGAAAAGTCGCATAGAGATTGGATTCAATAACATCTTTGAATTTGGCAAATGAAGTTTCGGCAATCGGCTGATAAATAAAATTGCCGATCAGGTTTATAAGTATCTCCACCGTGCCCAGCTTCTTTTCGATATGTTTAAACATAGTGTTTACTTCGGCAGGCTCAGTCAGGTCTGCCCGGAACATTTCTCCCGAGGAATATTTCTTGACCTGTGATATGGTTGCGGTTGCTTCGGTCAAGCTATCCCTGAAATGGACGGCGATTTTAGCTCCTTTTTCCGCCATGGACAAAGCCAAATGGCGGCCTAAATTTTTTCCGCTGCCCGTGACTAATACTGTTTTACCTCTCAATTCATTTTTCATATATAATCTGTGGGCAATGATAAGGACATTTCAGGAAGCAGTCAAGTTCCTGGAGCGTTATATACCTCCGGCTGATAAAAAGCACCCGGGCGTCCTGGGACTTGAAAGAATGAGGGAACTGACCGGCAGGCTGGGCAATCCGCAATTAAAATACAGGACGATCCATGTGGGTGGCACATCAGGAAAAGGATCAACAGCCACCATGATTGCTTCAATTTTAGGAACAAAATACAAAACCGGTCTTTACACTTCGCCTCATCTGGTAAGGATAAACGAAAGGTTCACCGTCATTGAGCCGTTAAACTCAGTTCAAAGGGAAATCTCAGACGGTGTTTTCACCCGTTTAATTAATAAGATTAAACCACATGTTGAAGCGATGGGGGAAACAGATTTGGGATCACCCAGTTATTTTGAAATCGTCTCGGCTCTGGCTTTTCTCCATTTCTACAAAGAAAAAGCAGAGGCAGCCGTGATAGAAGTGGGTTTAGGAGGACTGTATGATGCTTCAAACGTCGTCCAACCGGAAATCGCCGTCATAACCAATGTGGGACTTGATCATACCGAAATTCTGGGGGAGACCCTCGAGGAAATAGCCGCTGATAAAGCCGGTATTATAAAAAAAGGTATGAAAGTGATTTCAGGCACTGATATTTCTTCGGTTAAAGCAATTTTCAAAAACAAGTCTGATCAAAACAATGTCCCATTATTTTTGGCCGGGCTCAATTTCAGAACAGATATAAAAAGAGTATCAATCTCAGGCAGCCGCTTCGATTTTCATAACTTCCAATATTACCGGAATCTGCATCTTGGCATGTTAGGCCGGCACCAGGTGGCAAATGCGGCATTGGCTGTTAAAGCTTGCGAAGAATTCGGGGGTATCGGGGTAAAAGAGATAAAAAGCGGTTTAAAAACGGTAAAATTTGCCGGCCGGCTGGAAATCATCAGGAAAAAGCCTTTAATTGTTTTGGACGGAGCCCACAATCCCGATAAAATTAAAGCACTGGTTGATGCAGTCAGGGAAATCTGGCCCGGAAAAAAAGCCACGACAGTCCTGGCTATAAAAAAAGACAAAAATGCTGCCGGGATGATCCGGCTGCTGTCTTTGATAACGGAAAAATTTATCCTGACAAATTACCGTGTTATTATGGACCAGGGTGAAATAAGCTCTTATGATCCGGCTGAGTTAGCCCGGTTTATGCAAAAACACGTTTCCTTTGAAGTCAACCACAATGCATTTTCAGCTTTGGAAAGCGCTCATAAATCAGCCGGTAACAGCGATTTAATTTTGGTTACTGGTTCTTTATATCTTGTGGGAATAATCCGGAAAAAATTTATTTCATGAAAAATACAAAAATCCAGTCCATCGGAGACATCCTGACAAAATTCAATCCGCTTGAAGATAAATTTATTTCCCGGGAATTCCAGTCATTCGGTTACCATATAGCGGAAACTTTAAATGACATCAAACATAAATCGCTCTATATAAAACTGGCCAGGGATATTCCGCGGCCATTTCTCGAAAAAGCACTGAGTTTTTGCGCTGATGCCAAAGTAAAAAACAAAGGCGCTTTGTTTATGTGGAAACTGAAAGAAATTGGAGCATGGCAAAATAAAAAATCCGCGAAAAAAAAATTGATTGAAAATAAGCAAAATTCAAAAGATATACCCTTTTAAAATTACCCGGCTTTTTATAATTTATCCATGCTATCATTATGAATATGGCCGATCATAAGGCTAAAAAGAATAACTGGCAGAAAATCGGTGAGGGGAAGAGTTTCCGTATTGCAGTTTTTGTAATCAGCTTATTGCTGCTTTATCTCCTCTGGATCAACCGGGATGATCTGAAAGACGTAGAAAGCTGGGGTTTTTTAGGCATCTTCGTCATCAATTTCATTTCCAACGCCACCATAATTCTGCCTGCGCCGGGTACTGCCTCAGTTTTTGTAGGGGGAGCTATTTGGAATCCGCTGGCAGTGGGATTGTTATCAGGTATCGGAGCGGCCTTCGGAGAGCTTTTCGCTTATTTTCTGGGATTTGGAGGCCGGGGTGTATTACGATTCGTTGAAAAAGGGGGAAAGTGGGTAAAAACTTTGGAAGGATTTTTTCACCGTGCCGGTTTTATAACAACATTTGTCTATGCCTTGATCCCTCTGCCTTTTTTCGATGTTTTGGGTATTATTGCCGGAGCGGTTAACTATCCGGTCTGGAAGTTTTTTCTGGCGGTTCTTCTGGGAAGAATAATCAGAAATGTCATTATTGCACTATCCGGGGCCAAGTTCCTGACTGATTAATTATTAAATCAGAGAAAAATGATGATCTGTGCTACCAGAATGGCCAGATAACTGGAGAAAAGAATAAAACCTTCTTTCCGCGAAATACCCCTGCCTGAGATCATATAAATAAATAATAAAAAGCTAATCCAGACAACAACGGGAATATCAAAGGTCAGCCAGTTGGATTGCATTTCAATCGGAGAAATCATGGCTATAATGCCAGTTGTTACGAGGAGAGTAAAGACGTTTGAACCGATAGTCTCTGAAACCGCCACCTCCGTCAAACCCTTTTTAGTGGCTTTATAAGCGGCCGCGATATTGGGTATGGAGGGAACAAACGCTCCGATAGTCATGCCGACGAATAGGGGGTCAAGTGAAAACAGGTTGACCAGGGAAATCAGCTGCCCTGAAAAAAGATAAGTTCCGATAAGAAGTATTACCAGTCCAAGGGAAAAAGACAGCCAACCTGCCTTTATGTGGCCGAAATCCAAACCGATCAGTTGTAACTCGATTTCTATATCCCGTTTGAGCGCTTCCTCGTTATATTCCGTATGTTTTTCCTGCAAGAAGACATTGGTCAGGTATGGAATAAAAAGAAGAAGCAGGGCAAAGCCGTGAAGCCTGGTTATTGTGCCGCCTGAAGAAATGGCAAAAATAAGAATGGGAACGACAATTGAAAATATACCGTCTCTAAGAACCATATTTTTGGAAACAGTCAGCGGTCTGATCATGGCCGGCAATCCGACCATAAGTCCTATATTGCAGATAATCGATCCGAAGATAACTCCCAGGCTGATCTGTACATATCCCCGGAGGCCTGCGTCTACTGCTACCAGGATTTCCGGCAGGCTGACGACCATTGAAACCAAAATGATGGCAATAGAGATATTTGAAGTCTTAAGTTTGGCTGCAATCGGAGCCAATGAGTCAGTAAGCCAATCAGCACCTTTAGATATTAGGAGAATGCTGGTTATAATGGAGATAGAAAGCAGGATTAAAGCCATTTACGGTATATAAAATATATCATGAAAAGAGTACGCGCTCATGTGTTCATTTCCGGTGATGTCACCGGTGTCGGCTACAGAGCCTGGACGGTGCGCGAGGCGACCAGACTGGAGCTTAAAGGCTGGGTCAGGAATGCCGACCGGAATCTGGTTGAGCTTGTTTGTGAAGGTGCGGAGGATATTGTTAATAAGTATATAGATATCTGCAAAAACGGGCCGGAGACAAGCCTGGTGGCGGATATCGAAGTAAAATGGGAAAAGACGGGTGACGACCTGGCCGGGTTTGAAATCAGGTATTGAAAAAGATTAGAATTAAATTATGAAGCGTCAGGTGTTTATAGTTTGGTTTTTCATTTTTATTGTTTGGGCTTTTTACCGGGCTAAATTTATTCTGCCTGAAAGCGTGGACGAGTTTATCGTAAAACCGTTAATTTTTTTGGTACCGCCTCTTTTTCTTGTCTGGGTCTGGGAAAACAAAAAACTTAAAGAACTGGGTATAAGTTTTGATGTCAAAAGCTTTCTGACGGATGTATATATCGGTGTTGTATTAGGAATAATTCTGGCTGTTGAAGGCCTTATGGCCAATTATCTTAAATATCAAAAATTTTCCTTTGAACCGGTTGCGGCCGTGTTATTAGCCGGTGGTATAGGTTCATTTCTGCTGATTAATTTGGCCACCGCTTTTTCCGAGGAAGTATTGGGGCGTGGCTTTCTGTTCGGACGCTTGTATAAAGTGACCGGTAAGCAATTTCCGTCTGCCATAACCGCCAGTTTTCTGTTCATGCTGCTTCATCTTCCGGTAATGTTTACGAGGCTGCATCTGACGGGAACAGCTTTACTTTTTTATCCCGCGTCGATTTTTTTGATGGGAGTTACCAACAGTTATCTTTACACATTCCGCCGAAACCTGGTTCTGCCGATCCTATTACATGCTTTCTGGAATATGACGGTCTCTCTTTATTTGTAAAACCGTTTTACGTATTGAGGTTGGCAGTATAACCGGCCTTTTTGATGATTTCTTCGATTTTCTTCTCGTCCAGCACTTCCGGATCAAATTCTACTTCCGTTAGGGCTTTGGCATAATTGGTTCTGGCTGATTTGATACCATGGTTATCTTCAAGCTCAAAATCAATGTTTATGGCGCAGGCAGTGCAATGCATATCCAGTATTTTCCAGACGGTTTTTTTAGTCATAATGCTAAATCACTTTGATGACTCCGTTATACATACCCATACTGCAGGAGAAAGTCAGGTCCTGGGGAATTTCCGGAGCAGTGAAAGACAAGCTTGTTTTACTACCCGTTCTGACGACTTTTTGGATATTTAATTTGGGGATAACGAAAGCCTGGATGCAGCCTTCTCCGTCATTATTAATAAGATTCAGTTTTACCTCGGACCCTTTTGCCACCGTAATATTTTCAGGTGAATACCCGCGTGAATTAAAGTAAATAGTGGCTTCCGAAACAGGCGTGGCAGCCTTGGCCAAAACCTGGCCGGAACAATTGCTTAAAACCGTACAGTTAAAATCTTTCCATAAATTATTAAGGGTGAAGTTGGAGCCCGACAAAACCGCGGCCGCATTAATGTTAAAAACAGCCAAAAAGATAATGGCAAAAGCGGCTATTTTGCCAAACGAGGTTTGGAACAGGGAACTTAATTTGGTGGTTAATAAACCTAAAATAAAAAAGACGGGCGCAGTACCAAGAGTAAAAGCAAACATAATTATGGCAGAATAAGCAGGGTTGGCTGAAACCAGTGCTAAAGCCATCATTGCCTGAGTGGTGCCGCAGGGGATAAAAATTGTCAAAGCACCCAAAAAAGCAGGTGCAAATAAATCACCGCTTCTCGATTGCCGGCGGATGATCCTCAACAGGAAGCGGGGAGGCTGGATAATGAAATAACGGAAAATGGGGTGAACATTCAATAAATTAAGTGCAGTGCCGATCATAAAGATCCCGACGGCTATTTGCAGAAAGACTTGGGTTGAGACTGACAACCGGAAGAAAGAGCCGAAAATTCCCAGCAACGCACCCAAGACAGTATAGGCGATGATTTTGGCTATCAGGAAAGCTAATATCGGCCAAGCCCGTCCTTTGGTGGCGATACCTCTCAGTCTGTCTTCTTCATTCTGTACAAGTGTGGTTGCCAGCAGACCGCCCTGGACGGCCATGCAGGATAAACCGCCAGTAAGAAGCCCTGTTAAAAAAACGGTCCACAAATTCATCGGTAACTATCAATTTTAACATTGATGAAGACTGATGCAAATAAAGAGGTTATTTCTTTTTATTGATTTCTTTCCAGAAATAAATGATTCCCAGAACCAGAAAAGTGATTATAAGCAGCCAGGTTACAGCTCCCAAAAAGCCCCAACCTCCCATCATGCCGGAGTAACCCCAATTAGCCATCATACAAATCACCTCCTGATTCTATTATAAATGAAATCTTTAAAAGTAAAATCAGATTTTGCGTTTAAGTCGGATGAGATAAATTATACTCGCGAGATTGGAAAGAATTGCCAACAGTAAAATTTCTTTCTGGAATTGGATTAAGAGTGAAGTGAGAAGACTTAAGCCTAACAGCGGCAGGACATCAGTCAGATGATGGGCGCAGCAGGCGATCATACCCAGAGTCGAAGTTGAAGAATTGCCCACCATCATTTTACGGCTGCCCCCTTTAATTTTATTTTTTAAGCTGACATAAAGCCCGGATTGAATCCCGAAACCGGCAGAGAGTGAAGTCATGTAAGGCCAAAGTGTCGAAAATTGCCACCAGGCAGTTTCAAAAGAACCTGTCAGAAGTCTCATAAGGAAAAAATAAAAGGTCAAAAGAAAGGATGAAGCAACAATCCCCATGAAAATGGGGGAGGAGAGAAATTTAGTCATAGTCTTTCAACTTTTTTTAGCTAGATAATTATAGGTTGCGGCAATAAAATAACCGGTGATCCAGGCTGATATGCTGAAAGTGATAAAGCCGAATAGAACAGTTCCGATTGCAGGCGGCTGTCTGTTCCAGACAGTGGTCACATCCACGCCGTGCATCCAGGATTGGGCAAATTGACGGTAAAGATCCGGTGCCAAAAAGACCAGCAGTGTGCAAATAAGATAATAGGCAGCTGCCACAATGGCCAAAGTATTGGCTAATACCGATTCCTTAAATTTCATGTTTCACCCCCTTTCCCCTTCAACTTTAAATTCCCTTCTCGGGATGCCTGATAAATTCTTAATTATTATGGCGAAAGGAAGTTCAATTTTTTCAAAAACCGCCTTTGCTTTTTTATGATGGGTTTGTCCAGAAACTTCAATTTTTAGAGACGGATAAAGTCCTTCGTTTTTTTCAAGATAAATACCTTTCTGATAATCATAAGCATCCAGGTTGACATTATGGGTATCAAAATTCAAATTAAAATTCCAACCATCCTCATCCCCTCCGGCATAAGCGACGGAAACGCTGACCCCGCCGGCTGCACCGGCCGAAGGACTGACAACCACAGAGTCAGTGATTTGATTAGAAGTGATCAGGCTTGAGGTATCTGTATCTTTTGCTTTAGTTAGGGTAAATAGAAGAATAATAGCTAGAATCCCACTGATTAAGAATAAAAACCAATATTCCCAGGATATTTTTTTCATCTATTCTTCCAGTGTATCAGACGCCGCAGCCGCCGCCGCCTTCAACTTTGGGAAGGATGCCTTCCGACTGAAGTTCCTTGTTGATAGCCTGGTAACCGGCGCCACTCGAGTAAGGACTGCCTAATGCCTCCTTGGGATCTACATCCTGCCAATCCTCACCCTTTTTGCTTTTGAAGTACATGGCCAGTTCCACATAAGTCTGGGGGAACCACTGGGAATTTAAAAGCAGGGCTTTTTTGTATATTTCATTCCGGCTCATACCCTGGACAACGGCCAGCTCAATATAGCCCAGCATGGCCGCCCCGTGATTGCAGTCGGGAAAGTAGGTGGAATTGCCGCAGCAGGGCCGGTAAATATTTTGGGCAATTTCAATCACTTCCTTTTCCTGTTCGGGCGTTAACGGCAGGATAGGGAAACGGTTGAAAAGTTTACCGCCTTCCTCCTTTCCCAAAGTCCAACCGCCGGTTGAAGCGTAATTGCCGGAATCTTCCTTCATCGGCCCTTCTTCCAGAAATTTGGTTTTGTTGGCAATTCCCAGCGGCCAGAGGAGGTTGAGGATGATGGCATTGTTTTCTTTGGTGACGATTATCTTTTCGGAAGAATCCTTATCAAAAAGATCCGTAAATTCGGCAGGTAAACCTCCGCGGCTTTGATAGAGATCTAAAAATTTTTGCTTATCTATAGCGCCTGTCTCGACCATTTTTTTGACGGTCTCACCAAAGGAGACACCGAGGTTGAATTTATCAGGCAGAACTTTTTGGGTTACTTCTGAAAGCAATTGATCGGACTTAATAGAAGCCGTTTTTTCTGCTGGTGTTTCACTTTCCGGATTAGTAGCTTTCCGGTAATTAGAAAGTTTCGGGATAAGCACAAACAATAACAGGCCGATCAAAAGTCCCGTGACAATACCGGTCAAATAAGATTGATGTTTATTTTCAGAATTATTTTTTTTCACCATGGCCTACCTCCTTTATCATAATTTTGATAAATATAACCAAAAGGGCAATCAATAACAGGTCTATCAGGGGATTTCCCAGCCGATTGGACAGATTAAAGATAAATCTTCTAAGGGATTCTCCGTAGGCCATATTCTTATCCATCTCAATTTTTCCCGTCAGAGCCATCAAAGCGATAATCACCGCCGAGACCATGAAAGTAACAGAAGCCAATATTTTCAGCGGTTTTTCCCAACTACTCTTGATTTTATAGAGGTATTTATTGCTCAGCTTTTCATAAAAAAGAGACAGGAAAAAAAGAGGGAAAACGATTCCTAAGACATAGGCTATTGAAACAATCAGGGAAGACAGAAGGGTCGGTGATAGTGAGGACAGGGTGATAGCGGCAAAAAGAACCGGGGCGCAGCAAGAGGAGGTGATACCGGAAAAAAGTCCCAATATATAAGTTGAGAGGACAGTTGTTTCTTTGGGCATGGTGTAATGGGGCAGGGGAAGCATCAGTTTCACTTCAAATAGAGTCATCAACCCAACCAGAAACATCACTAAAGCCCCAAGAAGATATGTCGTGGTATGGAATTTATCAAAGAAAGAGACGATAATCGAAGCGCCCAAAGCCACCGGTACCAGGATTGATCCCAAACCCGCGGCAAAAATCATCGTCAGAAAAACCACCCTTTTCCTATCTTTGAAAATTGTTCCCAAATAAGAAGGAAAAAGAAAAGTAATACAGCAGGGAGCAAACAAGGCCACCATGCCGCCCAAAAAAGAGGCAGTCAGGGAAACTCCGAAGAAAAGATTCATAAGTAATTATTCGACTGTGGCATTGATATTGAATATCAAGGTTTCATTTTCCGGGTCATTGGTGTTGAGTGAGGCTTGTCTGGTAACCAGTCCTTTGACCGGCATAATAAACGGCCGGTAAGTAACAAACAATTTGGCTGTCTCTCCCGGCGGCAGTTGAGCCTTCCAGTTGTTTTTTGAATGCATGGTAAATTCCGGACTAATGACTCCATTGATATCCAGTTTGGCAAATGTACAGTCGCAGGAAGTCGATAATTTATAGAGTTCCAAAGGCTTGGAGCCGTTATTTTTTATGCTGAATTCAGCTGTCCTCTCATCACTGACTTTCATCTTGCCCAATTCTTTTAAATTAGAATCAATTGAAGCCGCCGGTTTTTCCGTGTCACCTTTGGTATAAGAGATAGCATCTGATTGCGTGGCTCCCTTTCCTTCTTTAACGGCAAAGACAATAATCAGTAGGAATACCAGCAAGGTGAATCCGCCAATTACCAATAATATTAATTTTTCTCCTGAGAAGCGTTTGAACATATTGGCTTAATAATACAGCCTGGATTATTAAGAAATTATGAAGATTTTTTGGGAAAACTATTCAAAAGCCATGGAGGAGCTGATTTTGGCAAAACCGCCGAAAATTATGCTGAAAAGAATCAGCATCGCAAGCGGAGCAATCAAAGACAAGTAATTCCGTTTGCCCGGCCGGAAATATTTTAAAGTCAGGGAATTGGTAACGACGGAGATGGAGGATAAAGCCATGGCCAAACCTGCCAATTCGGGTTTAAGCACAAGCCCCATGAAAGCGAAAGCCCGGGCAGCGACGGGGATGCCAACGATGTTATAAAAGAGGGCGAAAAACATGTTTTGCTTAATTTTACTCATCGTATCGTGGGAAAGATTGATGGCAGTAACTACATCCCGCAGGTCGTTTTTGACGATGACGATACCGCCTGTTTCCATCGCGACATCAGTTCCCGAACCCATGGCAATCCCTAAATCAGCCTGAGCTAATGCCGGCGCATCATTGATGCCGTCGCCGACCATGGCCACAATTTGTTTTTTATCCTGAAGTTTTTTGACTTCATTGGCTTTGTCTTCAGGTAAAACTTCCGCCAGAATATTGGTAATGCCGACCTGATCAGCAATAGCCTGGGCAGTCCGTTCATTGTCGCCGGTGATCATATAAACTTCGATATTTCTTTTTTTAAGCTGATCGATAGCTTCCCGGCTGGTTTCTTTGACGGTATCGGCAACCGCAATCGCTCCCAGGATCTGATTTTTATCTGCCAAAAGCATGGCGGTTTTACCCATGTTTTCCAATCTAATCAGTTTGTCGTGAAGTTGACCGAGCTCAACTTTGGCGACATCTGTCATCAGTTTCCGGTTGCCCATATAATAAGTTTCGCCTTTGATGGTGCCGGTGACTCCGTGACCGGGTATGGCCTTAAAATTCTCGACATTCTTCATGAGCATATCTTTTTCCCGGGCAAAGCCTACAATGGCTTCCGCTAAAGGATGTTCAGAAGATTTTTCCAATGAAGCGGCAATTTCCAGGATTTGAGCCTCTCCGGTTTCAGTGTAGCTTTCGATATCGGTCACAATCGGTTTGCCGTTGGTTAAAGTACCGGTTTTATCGAAAATGATGGTTGTTATCCGGCAAATCTTTTCCAAGGGTTCGCCGCCTTTTATTAAAATGCCGTGTTCCGCGCCCTTACCAGTACCGACCATCAAAGCGGTCGGAGTCGCCAAGCCCAAGGCGCAGGGACAGGCAATGACGATAACGGCCGTGAATGCCATCAGGGCAAATGATAAGGAAGCCCCAAAGATCAGGTACCAGACGAGAAAGGTGCCGATGGCGATAATGATGACGGCCGGGACAAACCAGGCTGAAATGCGGTCGGCGAAGGCCTGAATGGGTGCCTTGGAACCCTGGGCTTCCTCAATTAAACGGATGATTTGGGCTAGCGTGGTTTCGCTGCCGACCCGGGTTGCCTCAAATTCAAAGCTGCCCATTTTATTGATGGTTGCCCCGACCACATTATCACCGCTGTTTTTTTCAACAGGTATGCTTTCGCCGGTAATCATCGATTCATCGACGGAAGATGAGCCTCTGATAATTTTGCCGTCAACCGGGATTTTTTCGCCCGGCCGGACCAGCAAAATGTCGCCTTTGACCACCTGATCCAAAGGAATATCAACCGTATTGCCATTTCTTATAACTCTGGCGGTTTTTGGCTGAAGGCCCATCAATTTTTTTATGGCATCTGATGTTTTACCCTTGGCTCTAAGTTCCAGCCATTTTCCCAAAAGAACAAAAGTAATCAAAAAGGCGGATGTTTCAAAATACAATTCCGGTATTTTTTCTATCACCGGCCCGAGGAGAGTACCTGTTAGGGAGAAATAACTCAAATAATTGAAAGCGCTGTAAAAATAGGCAGCCGAGGTGCCGATGGCTATCAGACTGTCCATATTAAAGGTTTTCATCCTGAGAGCGGACCACATGCCTTTATAGAAACCGTAACCCAAAACAAACTGCACCGGGGTCGACAGGATGAAAGAGAGGACGCCGACATAAGGATTAAAGAACAGTTTGCCGATTGCACCCGGGAAAAAGTCGAACAGCATGAAATAAAGCAATGGCAAGCTCAGGATCAGGCTGGAAATGAACTTCGAAAAAAGCATTCTAGTTTCTTCCTGACGTTTTCGCGTTTCAAATTCGGTATCTTTTTGATCAATCTGACTGGCTTTATAACCGCTGTTTTCCACCGCTTTGATCAGATTTTCGACAGTCGCCTGGTTAGAGTCAAAGTCAACCAGCGCCTTTTCGGCGGCAAAATTGACGTTGGCGGAAGAGACGCCATCAACCTTTTTAAGGGAACGTTCAATCAGTTGGGCACAGGAAGAGCAGTGCATACCGGAGAGAGATAACGAAACTCTTTTGCGTATATCAGGCGTTTCAGCCGGAGTACTTATTTCAGGAATTTGTGATTTTTTTGCCGGTATTTGATCAGGTTTATTCGACAAGACGTTATCTTGGGAGGGGAGAGGGTTGAATAGCGGGGCATTATCCAAAGATCCGGAAAGTTTTGACATAAAATTCTTCACTTCTCCATTACCGAAAGATTGTTGGTATTCGGATTTTTGGAATTTGCTGATTTTACCATCAAAAAATGGTTCACCATGATCATTTAGAAAAACACGCCCTTGCGCTTCAACTCTTGATTCAATTTTAACCGGAACACTGCTTCTTGTCACTTTTGCCCCAGCGGTGCTTTTATTAGCTTCCGTTCCAACACTTTCTTCCTGGAGTGCTTCATAGCCTGCCCGTTTGACCGCTTCGATCACTTCGGTCAGGCTGTTTTTACTTTGGTCAAGAGTGAGAACGGCCAGCTGTTTTTGGAAACTGACATTTATATCGGAAACACCCGGTAAAGCCGCCAGTTCCTCTTTCGTAACCACTTCACAGGAGCGGCAATGCATGCCTTTGATATTTAATTTCAGCTTTTTTTTCATTAAGAAATTTTCTTCAGTTTATAACCTGATAATCCGTACCTTCCAGTGATTTCTTAATTTCCGTAAGATTAATATCACGTCTGGCGGTAACTTGCGCCTCACCGGTCAGGGAAACGTTAAAATCCAAAACACCTTCGATTGAATTGACTCTGCGTTTGATAAGTTTCAGACAAGCGTCACAGGTGATGCCGGTAACGTAGAATTTTAGCGTATTTATATCGGACATGAAAAGACTCCTTTAAACAACCTTAATAATGCCGCGGGGTACCCCCATGGCGCAGGTAATCGGGTATTCACCGGGAGTTTTCGGGGTGAATTCAAGAACTATCGTTTCTCCCTTTTTAAGAAATTGGGGATTATCGGCTAAACCGGGGACGGCAATTGTTGCCATACAGCCGGAACCGTTGTCTTTGACTTCAATTTCCATTCTGACGGGCTTTCCCGCATTAACTTCAAAAGCATTTGGACTGATATCAGTATTTTGGGTATACACAGTTTTAATGATTTGCTCATCTTTATTTTCTTGAGCTTTCACCGGAGTGACATTTGTGTTTTGGACCTGCTTTTGCCCTCCACCTCCGCAACCGCAGCCTCCGCTACCGCAAGACGCACCTCCGGCAGAATTAGCGGTTTTAACAGCGGCGGTGTCATCGGGGAGAGTCGCAGCCTGTACTTGAATACCATTGACATCATTAACCACCCTGATCGATCCGGAAAACATGCCCATACTGCAGGTAAATCGGATAACGCCTTCTTCGGAAGGCGTAAACTCAATCACATTTTCACCAGGATGGAGCAATTTTTGCACGCCGATTTTGTCGGCCACAATTGAAGCGGCACAGGTGTTGGGATCTTTGGAATCGATAACCCAGCGGACAGGTACGCCTTTTTTAACCGTGAAGACTTTCGGATTGTAACCTCCGGCATCCTGGACCATACGGATGACCTGTTTGCCGTTTTCCAGTTGAACTCCTTCTGTATCAGCTGCTGCCACAACAGTTGTTTTCCCGGGGAAATTAAAATAACCCGGATTTAAGCCGGTCAGATTCAGGCCATTGTTAAGATTGAAAAGACTTAAGACGATAACAACGACACCGGCAATCCGGAAAAAACTTTGAGCAAAAGCTCCTTTGACCAGCGATGTCAAACCGCCAATTCCCAGAAGTCCAGGTGCTGTCCCCAAGGCAAAAGTGCCCATGATTAAAGCGCCCGAAACAGGATTGCCTGTCGTCATGGCAAAAAGCTGCATCGCCTGGGTGAAGCCGCAGGGCAGAAAAAAGGTCAGGCCTCCCATAAAGACAGAATTTTTATTGCTGTATTCAGCCTCTTTTTTTGAATTAATTCTCAAAATTTTTCCCACTCCGGCAGGCAGAGTCAGTTTAAAATCTTCCAGTCTGGGGGAAAGCCCGGTTAGCTGTAAACCCATCAAAAGCATAACCATGCTTACAAAAACCGTCAGCATACCAAGGCCGAAACCGGACAGCTGGAAAAAAGAACCAAACCAACCGATTATCGCACCGAAAAAAAGATAAGAACCTATCCTGCCAAGATTAAAAAACAGATGCGGTTTGAATTTTTCAAGAGGAGTAGCTAAAGAATGCTTTTCGGCAAACCTGGCAGAAACACCCAAAACCAAGCCGCCGATTAAAGCCATGCAGGTGGAGAAGCCGGCTGTTAACCCGATTAAAAGCACTACTAAAAGGCTGGAAGGATGATTGGAGATGGCCGGCAGGGCAATTTTAATGCCGAAAATGTCTAGGAGAACATAGCCTAAAAAGACGGCAATCAGAAAAATTATTATTTCCTGATAAATATTAAAATCGCGGGTAAATAAAGGTTTTTTTTCGGGTAGGCCGATTGAATAGCCTGCTCCTTCGATAGTCGAGTTGACCGCTTCATAGTTTAGATTACCTTTATAAGCGATTTCCGCTAAGCCCTTTTTTTGGCTGACGGCAACTTTTTTGACACCCTCAAGAGAGCAGAGTTCACCTTCAATCAAAAGCTCGCAAGAACGGCAATGCATGCCTTTTATCGGAACGGATGCTGTTTTTATCATGTTAAAAATCTTACCAGTCAAGTTATTAAGATTTTATGAAGAGTGCTTCTTTTATTATTTTTATATTAATGAGTTCTATCTTATACATTTTAACTGTAATCTTAAAAAGTGAAAGTTTTTATTTCTCCAATTTTCGTTGTTCTAATCTATGCCTTTCTGTTAAGAATTTATAATCTCAATTACAATTCTCCTTTTTTGGATGAAGCTCAATATCTAATATTAGGACGGAAAGTTTTGGTAGGGCATTGGCAGGAAAGCAATCCTTTTGCCTGGGTAGGAGGGATGCCATTGTTTTATCCGACACTTTCGGCTGTCTTTGGTTTTTGGGGCATCACAGGCAGCAGGTTGTTAAATGCATTATTGGGCACAATATCCGTTTACCTTTTATATTTAATCGTCAGATATTTGAAATTATCCAATAATGATCAGGATAATGAAACCTCAGCTATCATTGCCGCCAGTTTTTTGGCAGTTTTAGCCGTGCCTTTGTACTTAAGCCGTCTGGCTATTTACGATATGCTTTCATTTACGCTGCTTTTAGCAGGATTGGTATTGCTGCTAAAAAGCTTAAAGTCGGAAAAACAAAAAGACTGGCGGAAGGAAAATTGGTATTTTGGGGCAGCAGTTTTTATAGCCGCTTCATATCTTGCAAAGTATATCTCCTTTATCATATTTCCGGTGGTTGCTCTGGCGGCTTTTTGGCAAGCAAAAATTAATGGTAATCATGAAGTCCGACTTTATTTAAAGTATTTTTTGCTGCCGCTGTCGACAATTGTCATAGGCTATGCTCTTTGGCAGTATCCGGCGCTTATCCACTTTCAAGAAGAACAGATAAGCAAGGCAACCAGCCACTCAGTGGTAATTCTTAAAAGCTTTTATTCTTACAGCCTGCCCGTTCTGCTGCCGGCGGCAATCGGAGCACTTTTGCTGTTTTTCAAAAGTAGCCGGACAGCCCTTGTTTTAATTATCTTAGCTCTGACCCCGCTTGCCGTCCATCTGGCTACCAACAATTCAGCTGCCAGCGGGCAGCATTCATATTTGACGGTCATTTTCCTACTGCCATTGGCCTCATATGGATTACAGTCATTTATAGGGAGGTGGCCCAGATTTGGCAACCTGTTATTAGGTTTATTGTTTATCGCCACTTTTTTCTATTCTTACTCCCAACTTTTGAAGCTTGAGAGAGCCTGGCCGAATACTGATAAAGCCATGGACTTTTTAAAAACAAGAACATCCGATCACGAAAAAATACTCTCTTCACAGGATGACGTGACACTTTTGGCGCTTCCCAATTTCAGGGATGAGAACATTACGGGAATCTTTGATTTTAAATATAAAAATCTGACAGGTTCCCAAGCATACAGCCTGGCCCTGTCCGAAAATTTCTTTGACTTTGTCCTTTTGGACGACCACGCCCACGGGACAATTGAATCGACAGTCTTGAATTCAATAACGTTCCATTACCGCCCAATTTACAATGAGGAGCCTTTTACCATCTACCATAAGTCAGCTATCGCCCAAGGATGAAAAGAGCTCTTTTCCTGATATTAGCTGCCGGGGTTATTTACTTTTTATGGGAAAGCAGTGACAGAACCGGCATACCTTCGCCTAATCCTGATCATAAGCTGTCATATACTGGGTCAATAGGTATCGGGAAAGATAAGCTGGACCGGTCCCTTTTCTCATTTAAGGCCAATTTAACTAAACTGGACTATGTATCTTTGTACTGGTACAACCTGGATGATGATGGACGGATCAGCCGCGATGATTCAATATCTGCGGAGATGGAAGAAGAAGTTTTGTCGCTTTCTAAAGAAAACAACCTCAAAATAATGATGGGAATAGGGGATCACGGTGATGTCGGCCGGGCCGACGAAATTTTGGATGATAAGGACACACAAAAAGAACATTTTTCTGATGTTTTGGAAACAGCAGCCGAAAAGGGTTACGACGGGGTGACCATTGATTACGAAAACCTTAAGAATAACCAGGAAGAAGAGTTTACGGAATACATACGCACCCTCTCAAAAGAAATTAAAAATACAGGAAAAATATTGAGTATATCTATACCTGTTGAGACCGAAGGCAGGGTAACTCACGGCATCAATCTGACTGAGATAGGCAAAATTGCCGACCGACTGCACCTTAATATATATGAAGAGTACGGCCAGGATACGGGGCCCGGGCCGATCGCTTCTTTTGAATGGGTAAATGCAGTCATTAAAAACGCTCTTAAACAGGGGGTTCCGGCTGAGAAAATTATTTTAGGCACAGCCCATTCAGGGCACGACTGGATCATTGAGCCGGAAGAAGAATTTTATAAGGATATGAGAACAGCCGAGACGTTAACAATTCTTGCGGGAACCGGAGTTGAGCTTCGTTGGGATGAGGCAAAAAGAGCTAATTTTTTTGAATATACCGACGAAGGGCAAAAGCACCAAGTCTGGCTGGAAGATGCCAGTTCGTTCAAAGCCAAAATTGATCTGGCCAAAGCTTACGAGCTGGGAGGAATCTTCATCTGGTATCTGGGCGGCGAAGACCCCGGGATATGGGAAATTCTCTAATCCTTATCCTGATTAGGTTGAGATAAACTCTTATAGAGATATTTATCTATTTTAAGCGATAAATTTTTCGGTCCATTTGTTTTTATGGCAGTTAAAGACAGTAAAGCTTTGCCGATGGAAGATTCTGGATTATTTCAGATATTTGTCAAAAAATTGAAGGGATCTGGCGGAAATTTGCGCCCAGCCTAAATTGCGAAAATTGTGGTCCTGTCCGGGATACTCAAAATACTCAACCTGTTTACCTGCCTGTTTCAATGCTTCGTTCAGCTCTTTTGACCAGGCGGGATCCACTTCGGTATCAAAAAGCCCCTGGTGGAGGCTTACCGGAGTTGAAATGTAATTTAGAAAATCAATAGGGGAGGCACTTTCGGTGCCTTGATTGTTATTTGCGACTGGGCGTCTACCTCCGTAGAATCGGGCATTATCGGAAACACGGGCGCTGGTGGGAGCCCATAAGACGAGAGCTTTGATTTTATCGGTTGCTTCAACCACCCTCAAGCCAACCTCTCCGCCCTAACTGTGCCCCCACATGCCGATTTTTTCCAGGTTAAGGAAAAGACCGTCAGATTGGTCTTGGGGATTCTTTAGATTTTTTAAGGAGGCAAGAAGGTTTAAGACGTCAATGGCATATTCGCCGGTGTCCGCGTGATACCCGCCCGTCATCCTCACTATTGCCGTGGCCACGATAGTCTGAAGCCAGGGTCAGATAGCCGTTGCGGGCCATAATATCCGCCATGGTTTGTGTGCCGTCGCCGCTTTTAAATGAGGTATTATTGAAATAGCCGTGATTGAGGATGATAACGGGAAAACCTCCGGCAGGGGATTCACCAAAGGGTATATTCATACGGCCGTAAATTTTCAGGCCGTCTGAAGAATATGAAAAAAGGTAACCGCTGTAAGAACCGTTGCGCTCAATTTCATTTTCTATTTTAAACTCCCCATCTCCGTATGAGCGTTCCCGCAGGGAGTCAATAAAAGAAGGCTCTTTGTTTTCTTGAGGATCTGAAAAGTTTTTATTTGCGGATTCCGGTGAAGCTTCCTGTCCATTATTGCCCTGATAGAACTTTTGGAGAAGACTGAAACCGATTAAAACCGGAATAAAAAATAATAAGGGAAAGAAACGTTTCATCAACTAGCATAATTTTGGGGATCAGCTTCAAAGGTTTTTTGGCAGTTTTCCGAGCAGAAATAGTAGGTTTTGCCATCATGGTTGCTTTTATATTCCGCTTTTTCAGGATCGACCATCATTTTGCAAACCGGATCTTTAACCTTGTTTTTATTGGCGGAAAATAATTTATCTAAGAAACTCATGGATTTGCCTCCCATTCTTTTTGCCACATTTTCATTTGTTCAATTTCGTTCTCTTGAGCTTCTATTATATCATCTGCCAAATTTTTGATCTCTTCATGCATGCCTTTTGCTTTCGCTTCTTTGGCCATTTCAATGGCGCCTTCATGATGGACCATCATCGAGTTCATGAAAGCCATATCAAAATCTTCCCCTTCAGCCTTTTCCAGTGATTGCATCATTTCATTCATGCTGGAATTCATGGTCATCATGCCGCTGCCACCCATCATATTAGCAGGTTGAGCCTGCTGTCTGTTGTAACCTGTTATGAGAACTGTTAACAGAATCCCGGCGATAAAAGTTGTAATTGCCAATAAATAATTATTTTTCATTTCAAATCACCGCCATCTATAGATAAGTATCTATAAATATTAGCATAACAAAGATTAAGATTCCATGAAGAAAGACAGATTCAGTCAGACCCGATGGTGATCGATGCCGCGGTAGGCTTTAATAAATTTTTCTATTCTCTCTTCATTAAACTCATTGAATTTATCCAACTTGGTCCAGGCTGTCAGGGCGATTTTAGTATCAAGCTGAGGGTAGGGGGCAAGTATTACTTTATCCTTATATTTTTTTATGACGGCTGTTAATCCGGCAACCAGTTTTTGGCATTCATCTTGCCCTTCGGCACTGTCAGTGGCCTCTTTTTGGCTGTCCCCATCCGGCGTGCAATTATACTGTACCATAATCCCGCCGTCCTCCAGATTATGAAGCTGGAGTTCGTCAGGAATAGGGGACCCGCTTACTCCCCAGGGGGCTTTATTATTCACGTGGGTACCTGAAGTCGGAGGCAGGGAATTGTAAGATTCGTGGGTATCGGTGATGTTTTGGATATGTTCATTGCCTAAGGTGGGGACAAATTCCCCGGGCTTCGGTTTAGAGGCTTCTCTGATAAACCAGTATCCGCCAGCAAGAAACACCAAACAAGCGGCAATAATTATTCCGTATTTCTGCAACTTACCCAGCCGCAGCTGTTTATTCATCTGTTCCCGGTAAAATGCACGTTTTATCTTCCTGCGTTCTTTTTTGGGTAATCCTTCAGGTAAATCAGGTCTGTTTTTCATAACAGATTTCACAAACTTTCAGTAAGGTGTTCTGAATTATTAGTAAGGACAAAAATATAGGGAAAAAGCCTAAAAAGAAATAAGGATAAACTTAAGAAACCGGTGAAATATCCATAAATTTATATTTATTTTAAGGCTGCATCAATCATAGGCTTGATACTTTCATAGGGAAGAGCCCCGGGTATAAGCTGGGTACTGCCATTTTCAGTCAGAATGATTGTACCGGGAGTTCCAGTTACACCTTCTTCACTTCCTTTGGCCATCTGGTCCTGCACTTTTTGGGTATACTTACCCGAGTCAAGACATTTTTGGAATTTGGTCTGATCAACCCCTACTTCATTGGCCAGGGAACCCAGTTTGTCCAGCGCAAAGCCGGTGCCATTGGAGGTCGTACGCTCAAAAATGGCATCAATATATTTCCAAAAAACGTCATTGCCTCCCAATTCGTTGACACACCAGCCTGCCTCCGCTTCTTTTTGTGCATTCTGATGAAAGTTTAAAGGGTAATCACGATACACCCATTTTACTTTATCACCGTATTCTTTCATGACCTGCTGCATGGTGGGATGAAAATTTTTACAGTAGGGACATTCCAGATCAGAGTATTCAATAAGTGCTACTTTGGCGTTTTTGTTGCCTCTCACGCGGTCATCACTTTCCAATTCCGGCTTTTTGGCTGCAGGTTGGGGAGAGGGGATTTGCGCGGAAACGGTGTCGTTTCCTCCTGTCCCGGCCTGGATTTCCGCCACGCCCGGGTTTCCTTTTTCCAGAAGTTTAACTTTGGTGTAAAGGGAACCGATTGCAAACGAAGCGACAATTAGAAGGGCAACCAGAATTAATGAGCTTTTAGATTTTACTTCAGACATATTACTACAAAGTGTAGTAGTAAAGCTGACGGTTTGTCAATAGGTCAAAGCGGGAGTATATAAAGTCCGGAACATGAATGGTGGCATTCTGTATTCGGGCGGCAAAAAGATTTATGTCCCCCGTTTTCCGGACCGGTTTCCGCAGTTGTCACTGAAGATAAAGCAAACACCAGAAAAATTATAAGAGTGAAAAAGGTTTGGAGGAGATTTTTAAGTGAGGGTTTTTTGGCGGGAACTTTCAGATTAAGAAGCGCCTTTATTCTGGCCTCAAGAGTTTCGTACGCGTTTAATCCGGCAACCGCCGGCAGGGGAGCGGGTTTGTATGTTATGAGTTTTTTAAGAACATCTGACAGACAGTATTGGTCATTTTTTTGCCGGATGGCCTGCCGGTCAGCCTCAAGTTCGCGATTCAGTCTGTAATTTCCTATCAGATCTGAAACAAGCGGAAAGAAGGGAAATAAGCATTGGGTTAGATCGGCCAACAAAAGGGTGGCCGTATCTTTGTTTTCCAAATGGTATTTTTCGTGGCGCAGAATGACTGCCAGTTCCTTCAGGCTAACCAGCCTGATAATTCCGGTGGTTATGAATATCCTAGGGTTTAAAAAGCCAAAGCAAAAAGCGGTCGGAGCATTTTTTGGGAGGATCATTACTTTATTTTCCAAACCTAAATCTTTAATAAGTCTTCTCGTCCGTTTATTCCCGGTAACCAGCGGGGAAAGGGTGCGGCTAAAGCGGTATATTTTAAAGAACGAGATAAGCAGTTTTATGGCAGTATGGAGTATCAGTAGGGACAAAAATATAAAAATAAAATCTCCAACAAGAGGGCTTGAGCCAAATGATATGTTTTTTACCATTTCCCGACAGTAATAAAGCGCATGATGAAAAAAAACCGGAAAAAACCTAAACAATATTAACAGATAACCTGATATAAGAAAGGTAAAAAGAAATGAAAAAACAAAAAGATATTTATTTATTTTCATCCGGATTGGCCAATAATTTTAACAGGCGCTTTTTTTTATCCTTGGGGAGCCGTTCGATCGATTGGGCAAAAGAGGCAACCGCCGAATCGCCAAAGGAAGAGAAAAACTGGCGCATAAATGACCGGGCGGCGCTTTTACCGTAATCGACTTTTGAAATTTTGGGAAAGTAGTACAGGCGGGAATCATGAGTTTCCTTCAAGACTAAGCCTTTTTGATAAAGGCGGGAAAGGATGGTGGCCACGGTAGTATAAGCAAGTTTTTTCTTAAGGTTGATTTTTCTCACGACATCACGCACAGAACAATCACCGCATGCCCAGACAATTTCCATAATCAGTTGTTCCAGATGGCTTAATGATTTGACGGACATATTTACTACAGAGTGTAGAATAGGATTAATTAAATTTCAACAAGGAGATTGGATCAAACGGTTACTAAATCCTTTTCCGCACGGTTAAGAAGGACGGCGTTGGTGGCGACAATGATAGAGGAGATGCTCATCAGAAGCGCTGAGATTTCCGGTCTCAAGATAATACCGTATTTGGGATATAAGACTCCGGCGGCAACAGGAATGGCCAGCAAATTATAGATTGAAGCCCAAAAAAGGTTTTGCTTCATTTTGGTAACGGTGGCTTTGCTTAGACGGATAGCCCTTAAAATATCCGCCGGATCGGATTTCATCAGAACTACCTTGGCGGTTTCGATGGCCACATCAGTACCGGCTCCGATGGCAATGCCGATGTCAGCCTGGGCAAGGGCGGGTGCGTCGTTGACCCCGTCACCGACCATGGCGACAAATTTTACTTCTTTTTGAAGTTTTTTGACGTATGAGGCTTTATCTTCTGGGAGCACTTCAGAAAAGATCCTATCTATATTAAGCTGCTTGCCGATAGCCTCTGCAGTTTTTTTGTTATCTCCGGTGATCATCGCAACCTCTAACCCGAGCTCCTTCATGCGAGTAATCGCTTGCTTGGCGTTTTCCTTCACAGGATCAGAAGCGGCTGCGACACCAGCAATCTTAGTGTTAACTGCAAGTACCATAATTGTCTTGCCCCCTGAGAAAAGTCTATCTATATCATTTTGAAGTGGTGAAATATCAACCTTTGAATCTTTCATTAATTTTACGGTTCCCACAAGTACATGCTTACCGTCAACTACTGCCTCAACCCCATGGCCTGCTAGATTTTTAAACTTTTCAACCCTGGTAGAAATACTGACTTTTCTTCTTTTAGCTTCCTCTAAAACCGCCAGACTCAACGGGTGCGAAGATTTAGCTTCGGCTGCAGCGTCAAGAGCAATAATATCGTTCTCGGTAAATCCTTTGGAGGCAACAACATCAGTAATTTTGGGCTTGCCTTCAGTGAGGGTTCCAGTTTTATCAAGAACGACAGCCTGGATTCGTGAAACCTGTTCGAGAGTAGGAGCATCTTTAATTAAAATATTATGTTTGGCGCCAAGGCCTGTTCCGACTGCTACAGCAGTAGGGGTGGCCAGGCCTAAAGCATCGGGGCAGGCAATTACTACAGTTGATATGGCAAAAGTCAGAGCGAAAAGTAGAGGCTGTCCTAATATAAAATACCAAACAGCAAAAGTCAGAAGACCTCCTCCTACTGCCACAATCACCAGATATTTGGCAAAACGGTCGGCCAGTTTCTGGCCGGGAGCCTTGGAATTTTGGGCAATTTCAACCATTTTGACTATCTGGGCCAAAGCTGTGTCAGAGCCAATTTTGGTCGCTTTGAATTTGACTGAACCTGAGGTATTGATTGAACCACCAATTACCGTATCACCAACACTTTTAGTAACAGGCAAAGATTCTCCTGTCACCAGGGATTCATCAATAGCAGTTTCACCATCGATGATTTCTCCATCAACCGGAATTTTATCTCCAGGCTTGAGAATAAGAATATCCCCGAGTTTGACTTCCGATGTAGGCACAAAAGTCTCTTCCCCGTCTTTCCAGAGCCTTGCCTGTGGAGGAACAAGATCAAACAATGCTTGGAGGGCATCTGTAGTCCCGCGTCTACTTTTCATCTCCATCCAATGACCAAAGAGAACAAAGGTAGTGAGCATGGCCGCGGCTTCATAGAATGATTCTTCACTGCCCAGGAGTGATAAGACGACACTGAATACGTAAGCCGCAGTAATACCAACAGCAATCAGAACCGCCATGTTAAGAGTTTTGGCTTGCAATGCTTTGTATGTTGAGTAAAGAAATATCCAGCCTGAATAAAAGAAAACGGGAGTAGTCAAAAGAAACATAATCCAATTGGCAGAAATTGGCGTTGGAAGCCTTAACCCCAAAATATTTGTACCAAGCGGAGAGTAGGCAATAATAGGCAAGGTGAGTATGAGGGCGACAAAAAACTTATTGCGGATGTCTTCTTCCATGAGTTTAGCCATTTCCCGTCCCGCTAAACCCCCATGCTCCATACCCATCGCCATAGTCATGCTAATCTTGAACTTTTCCCAGGAGGACATCTCTGAGACAGGTTTCATCATATGCTCGCCATGTTTCATAGCCCCATGCTCGCCCGCTTTGCCCTTCGGGCTTCGAGGGGCAGGCATTCCATCGTGGTTCATTTTACCCTCTGCTATTTTTTTATCCTTCATAGCATTAGCGACGAGGGGCATCCCGCATTTTGGGCAAGTCCCGGGTTTACTCCGATGTACATCGGAGTGCATCGGACATGTATAATTTTCGGTTTCTGAGGTCATAATTTAATGATACAAGATTTTCATTTCGAATTCCCTGAAATAGCGGATTTAGCGATCATTTCGTCCAGAAGAAGTTTTACATTGGGAATAAAACCGGGAACTTCGTTTTTATATACTTTGTACACCGACCCGAATTTCCTGAGCATCTTTTTTTCTTCACTTTTTGCCAGACGGATGTAGCGGAAAATAAGGATCGGCGCCATGACAAGCGTTATAATGGTTGGCCACTGGATGAGAAAACCAACAATTATAAGGATAAAGGCCAGATATTGAGGGTGGCGCAGATATTTATAGACACTAATAACAGCCAGACTTTGTTGCTTTTGGGCTTTATAAAGGACTTCCCAGGCTTTACCCAAAAGAATTAACCCTCCGATAATAAGCGCGTAACTGATGATATGCAGGATATTAAAGTGAGGATCACCTTTCAGACCCAACAGGGTGTTTAATATATGACCGTTGTTGTGTGTAAAATCCAAGCCTAACCGACTTCCAAAGAACGAAGTTAACAGGTAAATTGTCAAAGGAAATCCATACATTTCGGCAAACAGCGCGACTATAAAGGCTCCAAAGATACAGTAAGTCTGCCAATCAATCTTTGTTCTTGGTTTGAAAGCGCTATAAATAAAATAGAGAAAAAGAACAATATTGAATAAAACCAGAAGCCAGTTACCATACTCATACATATACGAACAGTGTAACAGTAAGAGATTAAGAATTTATGAGGCCTTTATCAATTATCTGCTTCTATCAATAATTTCTTTAATAATTTTATCAATTTCGATAGGTAGCGCACCGAGATGTGCTTTCGGGAAAAACCGGGGAAGGATAATTGGGCGCATGCCTGAAATATACGTAATCCCATCCTTCCGGTAGACGTTTATCTTACAGGGCAAACATAATCCTATCTTGATATCAGCCTGAAGTACAGTATAGGCGCTTCTAGCATTGCAAATCTCGATAATCTTGAATGGTTCAGCCTTAAAACCTTCTCTTTCAATGTGGCTGTGACATCATGGATATAAAGCACGCGAAATCCGGCATTTTTCGTTTCTTTCTCAACCGCTTTAACCGCTTGATCAAATGATTTCTCCGTTGTAACCGTGTAATCAAAATCCATACGCTTATTTAAAAAGTTATTACTTTAGAAATGCTGGCAGGCATTGACGGGCATTTCTGCTGATTGAATTTTGCCGCATTTTGGGCAAGTCAGATTTGCTGTGGTAATAATTTGGTCCATAAAATAAGTTTAAAATTTAAATATTAATTTTTTTTAAGAGAAAAACCTTTGGATTGCCAGTCGTGCATCCCTAAGATGTGATTGTAAACATTGGTGTAGCCGAGTTCAGTCAGGCGTTTGGCGGCGATAGCACTCATCCGGCCGCTTTTGCAATACAAGATGATTTTGGCATTTTTATCTTTGGGGAATTTATTGAGATTTTCATCAATCCGGTCATAGGGAATAAAAGCATCGGTTTTTTCAATTTCTCCCTCATAAGGCGTGTGGACATTGACAAAATAAAAATCTTTATTTTGCAGCATGGTTTTTAACTGGTCACTGGTTATATCAGTATATTCAAACGCTGAAGGAGTTTGATGAATTTTATAAAAATACAACCAACTGCCAAGAAAAACAGCCAGGAAAAGAATAATTAGGAATTTTTTCATCTTAAAAACAATGGCGAAGTTTGGCTTCGAAATTTTCAGGATCGGCAATTCCGGCAACTAAGATTTTGTCCTTATATCCGCCTGAAGCACTAGTTTCAATAATAACATCACCGAAATGAAAAATTTTACCCAGGAATGATTGTTTAATGGTGACGGAACGGATGTTGTTAAGATCATAAACTTTCTCCTGGATGGAAAAAATACCCTGATGTTTGACAAGATGCTTTTCAGTTAAAAAGAAGGATTTTCCGCGCCAGTGAAGAATAGTGGAAATGATAAAAAATATCTGGATAACGCTTTTGAATACATGGATAAAAGCCAATAAAAGAACTACAAAATGGTGAATGTTGAAAGGTAAAGTCAATTTCAGAAAGTAGATCCGGAGTAAAGAAAAGTTTAAAAAAGCATAGAGACCGTCAGTAATCAGTAAAAACATCGTCAGCTGAAAAATCAGCAGGGTCATGTTTCCTTTAATTACGTCTGATGGTGATGTCGTGTGTGTCCATTCCATAATTAATTAAGGCAGCAGAATACCTCCCCGATAGCCCGGAATCCACCACGGAATAAAGACATAGATAATAAAGATAAACCCGGCGGTCAGAGACAAAAGCAGATAAAGAGTCAGGCCTCTCAGGCGGTCATAGAAAGTTTTATACCCTTTAAGGGTGCAACTGTGTTGATGATGCAGATATTGCCAAAAAAGAAGGGCTGTCAAAAGAAGTGCCGGCAGAAGAAAGATTTTATTGCTTGCTTCTTGGCTTAGCATGAATAAAATTCCCGAAGAAACAAGCAGAAAAAGCAACATCCCGCAACAGATAAGGTGGATAAACAGAAAAGGAAAAACAGCCCCGACTGCCTGTCTCATTATTTTTCAGGTGATTGATGGTGTTTATTGCCTTTGGAGTGATCTTTCATCATAAAGACATGTAAGATGGGACAGGCGAGAATTGCTCCATAAAAAAGTAGGTTGTTGATGGGAACTTTAAAGACGGAAACCGCTGCGAACGTAGCGATTAAGACTGCTCCGCAAAGATATAGCCATTTGGCCCGAGGGTTTATTTTAGGACTCTGGTTGGATTCATTCCCGGATTCCTGCTGTTTAGACTTTTCATCATTATTACAACAATTCATCTTTATCAGGATACCAGATGAAAGATTAAGAAATGATGAACAAGTTATACAGGATTTATGATTTTTCTGATAACTACTGTTTCTGAATGCTGTTTCGGTGGGCACTTGGTTTTGCTGTACGAGCAGAAAACACAACAATCTCCCTCTTTCGGTTTTAGCATTTCCCCGCATTTTTGGCTTTGGTAAAAATACTGACAGGCGTTAATAGGCATTTCCGTTGATTGTTCAGCATGGCACAGAGGACAGGTTAATACTGCAGCTGTAACGATTTTTTTCATACAAGCGGAAGAGTTATGGTAATGGTAGTGCCTTTATTAAAGATACTTTTTACGGTAATAGTACCTTTATAGATATCGATAATGGATTTGGAAATGGCCAACCCCAAACCGGAACCTGAGATATTTTGAGTTTTTGCCCCGCGGTAAAATCTTTCAAAAATATATGGCAGATCTTCTTTGGCTATTCCAAGACCCCTGTCACTAATGGTTAGAATTGCTATGTTTCCGTGAGTTTTGAGCTTAATATCAATATGTCCCTTTTCTTTCGAATACTTTACGGCGTTATCAAGGCAATTGAGGATAGCCCTGCCCAGTTTATCTTCTTTGCCGTACACAAAAACATCTGGTTGGAAGTCTAAATTTACCCTGATTGATTTTGCCTGGGCCAGTTTGACCGCAATTTCACCAAGCTCGGACAAGAGACTGCTTAAATTGACCTTATTATTATCAGCTTTAGCCTGCGAAGCTTCACTCCAGGCCAGATCGAGGATATTTTGCAGAGTATTCGACAGTCTGTTGTTATCAATAATAGCCTCCTCGATTACTTTTTTATATTCAGCTTTTGACCGTTCTTTTTGAAGAGAGACCTCCAAACCGGTCCTTTGAGTGGCAAAGGGTGTTTTAAGTTCATGCGCCACATCGGCGATAAACTGCCGTTCACGTTTGAAAGCCAGTTTGATCCGGTCAAGGAGTTTATTGAAAGTGGTGGCCAGTTCGGAAATTTCATCACCTGTTCCCGGATCGTTTATCCGCTCACTGAGATTTTCACCGGAAATTTTATTTAATTTACGGCTAATATCGGAAACTGGCTTTAATGCACGTACTGAAAACCAATAACCGCCAAGTAAAGTAGGGAACAGCATGACGGCAAAAGCGGCGATTAAAGTCAAAGATAATTTATTTAATGACGACTGAATAACATCGATCGGATGACCTACTAAAACGACGCCCGATAGCTCGCCTTCAAAATAAACGGGGGATGCGTAAAATCTGATACTTTGACTGCCCAGTCTGGTATTGGTTAAGATATTTTTCCGACTATTGATCGCCTGGCGGTGCATAGCGGCAAAGGTATTTCTGTCAAAACTGTTCATCAACGAACTGGAGATGATATCTCCCCGGGTATTCATGATGATGACCAACATCCCCGGAATTTCCGAAAACTCGTAAAGAAAGGCTCTTTGAGCCAGGACTTCATTCGAGTCTTGTCCCTGTTTAGAGACGACTTCAACCACTTTATTGCCATGGGAAATAAGAGAACTGTCAGTTTGTTGATAAAGAAGCTGGCTGGTCAACAAAAAAAAGCCTGCAAATATAACTGTAGTTGTTAACAAAAAAGCCAGGAAATACCAAATGGTCAGGCGGAATTTGATACTGCGAATGTTCATTTTTAATACCCGAGTGTTAGACTGATTTGCTGATTTTATAACCGACTCCGTGTAAGGTATGAATCAATTTAAAAGTTGCTTTGCCGTCAATTTTTTTTCGTAATGCGGCGACAAAAACATCAACCACATTGCTTAACCCTTCGAAATTATAATCCCAAACATGTTCGATTAGCATGGTTCTCGAGACAACTTCGTCTTTATGCCTCATTAAAAATTCCAGAATGGCAAATTCCTTGGGGGTCAGCTTGATATGATGTTTATTTCTATTGACTGTATGTTTGATGGGGTCGACTGTCAGGTCGGCGATCTTTAAAACCGGAGAACTTTCACCGCGGCTTCTTCTGATGAGGGCATGGATACGGGATTTTAACTCCAGAAATGAAAACGGTTTGGTCAAATAATCATCAGCTCCCGAGTCAAGGCCGGTCACCTTGTCTTCGACATTGGATTTGGCCGTGAGCATGATGACTGGGATATTGTGTTTTTTCTGCCTCAATCTCCGACAAATGGCCACTCCGTCAAGTTTCGGCAGCATGATGTCCAGAATAATAAGATCATATGGCTCTGTTTCAGCCATAAACATGCCGTCTTCGCCATCATAAGCCAGATCGACGGCAAAACCATCTTCAATAAGGCCTTTTTTAACGACATGGGCCAGTCTCCGCTCGTCTTCGATGATTAAAATACGCATAAGTGAGGTATTTTACAATATCGAGGATTAAAAAAACATTAAGAAATAATGAAGGGATATTTCTTTAAAACTTGAGACATAATTTCCGGGCCTTTTAAAATTCCCATTTCATTTATTACTCTAACCTGCTCAAAGTAGGGGATAAAGTCGAAGGCCGGAGTATGAAATTTCAGTCCTTTTGGAGCATTCTCCCAAATCTCGACACCTTCTCTTCTTTCGATAATTGTCTCCTTAAACGGTCGGTGATCATATTTTAATAGAATGCTCAGGACATAGACCGGAATATTCTTTGAATTGGCGGCAAAGGTTATGCCCAGGCTGCCGACTTTGTTGACGAAACCTGATGAACTTAACAAATCGGCTCCGATAAAAACAGCCGAGACGGGTTTTGTGAGAAGAATTGAGGCGGCAGCATCGTCAATGATCATGGTGACATCAGTCAGTCCGGCCCCGATCAATTCCCGAGCGGTGATTCTGCCCTGATAAAGAGGCCTGGTTTCGGTGGCGTATACAGAGAACTTTTTGCCTTGAAGGTAGGCTTCCATAAACATATTTGTCACGGTTGAAGAATGGCAGTGAGTCAGGTAAATTCCACCGTCTGCAATCAGTTGGCTTCCTATTTGACCCATTGTCTCCTTGGCGGATTTCAGAATCTCCTTAAATTTTTCTGCCATTTCCGCATATTTAGTCGGATCAGTTTGTTTAGCCTGGAAGATGAATTTCAGCGCATTGACAGCTAAAGGTTCCGTCGGCCGGGCTTGGGCCAGTTTCTGCAACGCGGTAAATAAAAATTCATGATAATCAGCCGGATAAATTGCGGTCTTCATGACTTCCTTCAGTCCGTCAATAACTGCCAAAGCTACGTTAGTCGCTCCCTGGATTTTCAGGCTCTTGATGTCAGCCTCAATTTGCTTTATTTTATCCACAAGACTATTTTAACGGATAAAAATGCTTTATACACCCCACTTTCTGACCGGCGCAGTGATTTTGAAATATGTTCCCAATCCGCTGGTCGGACTGCCTCTGGCATTACTGTCGCATGTAGTTCTTGATTTAACGCCTCATAATGATTTCGGATTGCGGCCGGGAATTACCCTGAAAGAATTCTGGAAAATGGAGATAAGGAGAAGAAACATCATTATTTCGGCCTTACTTTTCGACTACTTATTATGTGCCGGAGTATTTGTTTGGCTGTTTTCGACCTACAGGAATTGGTGGCTACTTCTGGGAGGCATAGCCGGGGTATTTCCTGATGCCTTGGAGCAATTCCTGATGCTGTTTGGTATAGCGCTCCCGGGCTGGCAGGATAAACTGCAATGGAGGGTTTCGGCCAAATACGGCTTTATTTCATACCCTTTAATTTCCCTGTTATCGCTTTTTTTCCTTTTAAGATAAGATAAATTTTGGTAAGATATTAAAGTTATTATTATTGAAAAGGAGAAAAATAATGTCAGAGAAAACTGTAACGGATAAGGATTTTGATGAGAATGTGGTCAAATCCGCCCTTCCGGTCCTGGTGGATTTTTGGGCGGTTTGGTGCGGACCCTGCCAAATCCAAAATCCGATTTTAGAAGAACTGGCAAAGCAATATAATGGTAAGGTTGTCATAGCTAAACTGAATGTGGATGAAAATCCGGCAACAGCAGCAAAGTTTGGAGTGATGAGCATCCCCACTCTTATGCTTTTTAACGGCGGCCAGGTAGTCAAGCAGTGGATTGGAGTTCAGGGAAAGGACGCTTTGGCTTCCGAGTTTAAAAAAATCCTTCAATAATTTTTCTATGGCAGAAACTCTCTACGATGTGATTGTATTAGGGTCCGGACCGGCCGGCTTCTCGGCGGCTATCTATGCAGTCCGTTCAGGCAGGAAAACGCTCCTTTTAACGGGAGTCCGTTGGGGAGGCCAACTCATGCTGACAACTCTGGTTGAGAATTACCCGGGTTTCCCTGAAGGAATCCAGGGACCGGAGTTAATGCTGAATATGAGAAAACAAACCGAAAGACTGGGAGTTGAGGTGGTTAATGTTGATTTTGAAAAGGCTGATTTATCCCAAAAACCATTCATAGTCACTGCAGAAGGCAAAACTTACAGAGGCAGATCGGTGATCATCGCTACAGGTGCAGACAGTATCTGGCTGGGGGTTGCCGGTGAAATGCAGCTGAGAGGAAAAGGAGTTTCGACCTGCGCCACCTGTGATGCCTTCTTTTTCCGCGGCAAGGACGTCGCGGTAGTCGGAGGCGGGGACAGCGCCATGGAAGAATCTTTGTTTCTGGCAAATGTGGCCAAAAGTGTGACCATAATCCACCGCAGAGATCAATTCCGGGCTTCGCATGCCATGCAGGAGAGAGTTTTTAAGGAAAAGAAAATAAAAGTAATGTGGAATAAAGAAGTAATTGCCTATCTGGGTGCAGAGAAAGTGACCGGAGTGAAGCTTAAAGATATCAAGACCGGCAAAGAAACCGATTTTGCTACAGATGGAGTCTTTGTGGCTATCGGGCATAAACCCAATTCCGACAGGTTTAAGGGCATCGAGCTTGATAAAAAAGGCTATATCGTGCGAAAAGAAACAGTTGATGATCAGGGTTTATTAAAATTCAGAAGCGCCACCAGCGTCCCGGGTGTTTTTGTCGGAGGGGATGTTCATGATTACCGCTACAAGCAGGCTATCACCGCAGCTGCCTTCGGAACCATGGCTGCTTTGGATGCCGACAAGTGGCTGATGGAAGAAGGTGAAACGAAATAACCGCAACTTCTAAAAAAACATCTGGAAAAAAACAGGCAAAAACGGATACGTTTCAGGTCAAAGGCGATGAGCTTTTGAAAAAAGTTAAAGAGCTGATCCATCAGGGAAACATCCGCAAAATCACCATTACCAATAAAGAGGGTAAAACTATTCTGGTTCTGCCTTTGACTTTGGGTGTAGTCGGTGCTGTTTTAGCTCCGATGCTGGCTGCTGTCGGCGCAATTGCCGCTCTGGTAACAGATTGCACCATAACCGTTGAAAGGGAATAATCGTTACTTCGGCCGGAAATCCAAAGCTGCGGAGTTTATACAGTATCTTTTTCCGGTAGGCTCAGGACCATCGTCAAAAAGATGGCCAAGATGGGATCCGCAATTTCCGCAGACAACTTCTCTCCGTGTCATGCCGTGGCTCCGGTCCTCAACCAGCTCCAGATTGCCCTCATCAACTGCTTTATAGAAACTCGGCCAGCCGCTATCCGATTCAAATTTGGTGTCAGATGAAAATAATGATTGACCGCAAGCGATGCAGTGATACATGCCTGTGTCATGATTATCCCAATAATTTCCGGTAAAGGGAGGTTCAGTACTTTTCATCCGGCAAACCTGATATTGTTCATCAGACAGCTTCTTTTTCCAAAATTCCTCATTCTTGTATTTCATATCCATAATTGTCTATATTATAACATATATTCCGAAGCTAAAAGATAGCCTATAGTTGACAAAACAACAAAAAGTGGCATAATATCGGGCTGTATAACATATGTCCGAAATACTTAATACGCCGGAAGTATTAGTACCACTTATTGAAACCAATCCTCCTGTTTCAGCGGTCACTTTATTGAATAGGGCATTGCTAAAACTCGAAGAGGAGAGACATGGGGAGACTCTGGATGCCGAAACTGTCAAACAAAGAGATGATTTATGGGCTGCAGATATTACCGATATAACAGGTCTACAATTAAGGGAACTGCTTAACCATACTTATAGAGGTAATTTTTACTTCTGGAACGATCCGGCAATTATCCGGGAGTTATATGGAGAACTTGGAGAGAATTTCAGTTTATTTTTCGAAACATATATAAAAGGTTATTCTCAGCATCTTATCGATAAAGCCAAAATAGATGAGAATAGTATGCAAAATTATTCTCCTCAATATGCTGAGCATTTACAGCAACAGTTTGCAAGAAGCAGAAGTATAAGACCTTATCATATCGGAAAAGTTCAGAAAGGATCAGGAGAATATTACGATAAACCATTATCTTTTATTGAAGCAATAGTGCCTGCACTGACAAATATAGATAAAGAGAAGGCAGATATAATTGGTGCTCAGCTTAAAGCTATTTTAGATACGCAATATCAGCATGTGGTCGATGCCTATTCGATCTATTGACAACGATTCTCTTTCTGGTAAACTCACTGGAAAACTTGTAAAACGCAGATACCGGACTTTCCCCCGGTATTTTCCTTTAAAATAAGGAAGCGCGCCTCCGAAAACATGACATAAGGCATGGAGAAGGAGAGACGGGAGTTCCCGTAACAGAACATTCGAGCCCTTCGCGGTTTTAGGTGAAGGGAAATATAGGTGGCACCACGGTACCAACCGTCCTATTTAAAGGGACGGTTTTTTTTATGGCTAATATTGAAACAATGAATTCCAGTAGTATAATCGGCACTTCTGTTATTAATACTGGTGAATTAAATCCTTTGAGCCCGGAGAAAGTGTCAGTTTTAAAGAATGGGGTCAGGACTGCAGTCATAGATTTAGAAAGCACGCTGACCGGCAATGAAGCATTGAATTTTTGGGCTGATATGATCGGCGCCGGACAGGAGGTCTGGGAAATTACAAACAGTGCGATGAATGGGACTAACGGCACTGCTCAAAACGGTCAGCGGGATTATGAAGATGCTTTAAAAGCAAGATTGGCAATAGATAAACCCGACATCCAAATGGTAAATGCCGCTGCCGATAATAACATGAAGTTAATGGCTAAAAACGCCAAACAGGTAGTAAATGCCTTGTTAGACAGCGGTATAAATGTGGTTATAGTAACCGGAGGTTTTGATTTAGTAATTGAGCCTGTACAGGGATATTTTCCCTGTCCTATATATACAAATAATCTTTTCAAGAATAAAAAAACTGGAAGATTTACGGAAATCGGTGATCAGGAAATATTAGTCAGGACGAATGGAAAAAAAGACTTGGTAAATGAATTGAGGGAAGCAGGGGAAATTGAAGGACCAATCGGAGTTTTCGGAGACGGAACAAGCGATATGAACATTGACGGTGACATCAGGATCTGTCAGGCAAATTGGGCGTCAAGAAACGAAGCAATAAGGATGAGTGATATCACAGTCCGGCATATAGAAGCAATTATACCCGCATTTTTGGGGTATGAAAGAAGGGCAGTAATGAGAAAAGGCCATTATGGTGAACTTTTAAGACTAGGCGTTTTCGAATTGAAAGATTCATCAACCCGATTCAATGATGTGGCTTTCGGCATTGAAATTATATCCCGATTAAACAGTGAATATGATCCCCGAAAAGATGAAGACAGAATTATAAGTCTTCCAGCCGGCAAAAATAACCACAGGGAGCCGATTTCTGCTAACATATTTAACAGAGAGGACAGATATGCTTGACATAAAATTTATCAGGGAAAATGCGGACAAGGTCAAGGAAGCCGCCAGGAATAAAAACAGAAAAGTGGATATTGACAGGCTTCTGGAAATTGATGAAGTGAGAAGAAAGCTAATCGGGGAGAGTGAAAATTTGCGGGCCGAACGGAATAAACTGGCTAAGGAAGCCCAAAAAGACCCGGCGGCCAGGGGGAAAGGCAGGGCGCTTAAAGAAAAGATAGCCCATATTGAAGCAGAACTTAAAAAAGCGGAAGAAGTATTTACCTCTTTAATGTACCAGGTACCCAACGTGCCTGATGAGAGTGTGCCGGTAGGCCCTGATGACACTTTTAATGTCGAAGTCAGAAAATGGGGTAAAATTCCTGAATTTTCATTTACACCTAAAGACCATATTGAGCTGGGTAAAATCCACGATCTTTTTGATGTGGAGAGGGGAGCAAAAATCGCCGGCTTCCGCGGTTATTTTCTGAAAAATGAGGCTGCTTTATTGGAGATGGCTGTTCTTTCTTATACATATAAAAAACTGGTCAGCAAAGGATACATCCCGTTAATCGCTCCATCCCTGGTGAAGGATTTTACCCTTTTCGGCAACGGCCAGTTTCCCTGGGGCAGGGATGAAGTCTATCATCTGGAAAAAGACGATCTTTATCTGGCCGGCACGGCTGAAGTCCCCGTGACGGCTTATTTTGCCGGCGAGGTCTTATCCGGAGAAGAATTGCCCAAAAAATTTGTGGCTTTTTCACCCTGTTTCCGGCGTGAAGCCGGCAGTTACGGCAGGGATACAAAAGGTTTGTACAGGCTCCATCAGTTCAACAAAGTCGAGCAGGTCATAATCAATAAAAACGATTACCGGGATTCTTTAAAATTGCATGAGGAACTGCTGCAAAACAGCGAAGAAGTACTCCGGGATTTGAAGCTTCCTTACAGGGTCATGCTCATGTCGACAGGGGATATGGGCGAGCCGCAGGTAAAAAAATATGATATCGAAACCTGGATGCCCTCAAGAAAAGCATACGGGGAAACAATGTCCAATTCCTTTATGGGTGATTTTCAAACCAGAAGGCTGAATATAAGGTACAGAAATAAAAAAGGGGAAATGGAATTCGCCCATTCTTTAAATAATACGGCAATAGCATCCCCCAGGATCCTGATCGCCATTCTGGAGAATTTCCAGCAAGAGGATGGTTCAATTCTCATTCCCAAGGTGCTGCAGGACTATATAGGTACAAAAAAAATCAATGGATAATTTATACGATTTGATCATAGTCGGTGCCGGGCCGGCAGGTCTGACTGCTTCGATCTATGCTTCCTGTTATCATCTGAAACATCTTGTTACCAGCAGTAATTTAGGAGGCCAACTGCAGTTTGCCCCTGATATCCTAAACTATCCGGGTTATCTCCATATTTCCGGTAAAGAATTAACCAATAAAATGGCAGACCAGGCTACCCAGCGCGGCGGTGAAATTTTACTGGACAGTGTCATCAGTATAAATACGGGGAATTTGACGGTAGACAGTCAGGACCTTCCGGGATTTGAAGTAATAATCTCCAGCGAAAAGAAATATAAAGCCAGATCAATCATTATTGCTACCGGCACGGAAAGAAAAAAGCTTAATATACCGGGTGAAGTGGAATATACAGCACACGGGGTTCATTATTGCGCAACCTGCGAAAAACAGGATTACAAAGGAAAAGTTTGCGCCGTAATCGGCGGTGCAAATAGCGCTGTCCAAGCGGCGGTCCAGTTGGCGGATGCAGCCGGTAAAGTTTTTGTCATTTACCGTGGTGATCAATTGCGCGGCGATCCTATTTGGCTTGAACAGATAGGTCAGAATTCAAAAATTGAAGTTATTTTTAACACACAAGTTTTGGAAATATTAGGAGACGGAAAGCAGGTTACCGGTTTGAAATTAAAGTCAATAAAAGGCCCGGAATCTACAGTTTTAGCAACCGACAGAGTTTTTATCGAAATAGGCGGAGTTCCCGGTACAGCTTTAGTTATTCCCATCGGGGTAAAAATGGATAAAGGGGGATATATCATTGTAAATGATAAATTGGCCACCAATATAGAGGGTGTATTCGCGGCAGGAGATTTGGTAAGCTATGGGTTGTCCATTGAACAGATTTCATCAGCGGTTGGGTTAGGGGCAAGAGCGGCTGCTTCTGCCTTTGCCTTTCTTAAAAAAGAAAATGCGCCTACGCTCTGGGGCCAAAGCCAAATTAAAAGATAATTCTTATGACTGACAAAAAAGTAAAGGAAAATAAACTGCATGTCGCCGTTCTTAAACAGATGGTAACGCTGTCTACCAGCGCTTTCGGCCTGGTGATGGCTTTGGCCTGGAACAATGTCATTCAGGAAACGGTAAAAACCTATATTGAACCGTATTTATCCAAAGGCAGCTCATTATTTTCACTGCTTATTTATGCACTTTTGATAACCGTATTGGGAGTCTTTGTCACACTCCAATTGTCAAAAGCAGTCAAGAAAGTTGAAGATTTGACAACCGCTGACTGATTTCTATAAAATTACCAATTTAAGATGCAAATAAACCTTATCACCCTTATTTCCGTCCAGCTTTTTGCTGGAGGCTAAACGGGGGGAGATAAGGATTAATAAAAAACGAAAACACATCTCCCGGAAAAGGGAGATTTTTTATATGTTACCACTCGAACAAGAATCTTTGCGACAGAGAATACATTCCGTTTCTAATGGCAACCCATTGGATAGGCAAATAGGCGTATTAAATTTAAAGCAAGAAATCAGGTCAAAAATATTATTTTCTGATGGACAACTACCTGCGAATAACCAAACAATAGTTTCATTTAACCGGGATGCCAAACGATTAGCTGAAATGAGAGCGCGAAGATCATCAGCTTTGGCCTTAAAAAGGATATTAGATGTACCAGATGACGGTAGAGAGACTACTATAGATGATTTGGCCGCAATGATAAACTCACTTCATGCAATACTGCCAATTTCCGATAATAACTTTAAGAAAGTTAACCCTGAGAAATATGGATTAAACGATAATGATCTGGGCAAGTTGCTACATTTAACCGGTTTAATTTCTCTACCTGATGAAGAAGATAAAAATAATAATTTGGTAAAAAATTTATACCGAGGATTTTTTGAATATTATCTATGGAAGTTCAATAAAAGGAATGAATTACCAGAACTGACTCAAAATCTGTTATATACTTCCTTATTAGATAGGATTCCGCCGTTGCTTTTAAATTTTCATCTTTATACACTTCCTCAGGCCTGGATTGATTTTTATAACAAAGAGGAATTAAGCGGTAAACCAGTGTCTTCAGATACCTGGCAAAGATTTTTTACAGAGCAAACAAGAAGAAATGTTACCGCTAATATGGGGTTGGATATATCAAAATTGAACAGTACTTCATCAAATGAATATTCGAAGTGGCGAAAGGAATATATGCAATCAGCCAATCTGTTAGGAATCAAATTAGAAGCAGGCGGAGAAAGTGAAGTGAAATTATCAGTTCCTGAAATGGATTCATTTAAAAAATATCTTGTTCATAATTTGGTGCAAATGATGTCGGACAGAAATGCTGAAAGGATAATATTGGGAGTCAGCGGTGATCTCGATTCCTCCGCCATGCTGGCATTCTTAGCTGAAATCATTAGAGAGCACCGATTGCCATATAAAATTACCGCATTCTATTTAAAGAAAGAACAGCATAATACTAGGTTTAATCGTATTAAACAGCTTATTCAGTATGCAAACCGTGAATTAGAGGAGCCGGTTGTGGAATTTAAGGTATTTGATATGCAGTTTGTTTATCATCAATTAATTTTAGCTTTACGGTCAACTCAAAACGGGTTTACAGGACCCAATCCGGAATATATCAGAAATGCATTATTGTTGACCGTAGAAGGTATAAGGAGCGAAGTTGACAAAAAAACACAACATGGTACGAATAATCAGATAAGTAGGAAAAGGCGGGAATATGGAATGGGAGATAAAGATCCACGTATTTCGAAACTTGCAAAATCACTACGGGGATTATCAGACGACAACTTTCCAGATGTATTTGAAAGCTTAACTGAATCCTATGGTGAAGCATTACCTGAAGGACAGCTTGTTGATTTTATTGCTGGATTATTGGAAGAAGAGGAATCGACAGATTTATCCAGAATTCTAGAAGCAATAGACACTAATGAGCAGGGGAATGTGATACATGAATTACTTTTAACAATCCGGGGACATTTGTGCCGACAGAATAATATGCCATTAACCGTATCAGGGCAAAATATGACTGAACTGTCTATCGGTAACGTCGGAACGGCTGATTCATTTGTGGCATGGTTACCTTTTGGTTATTTTCTGAAAACACATATCAGAGAACTTTTCAGAGAATATCTAAATAATTCTGGAGGTAACCTAGATGCTGATGAATGGGAAAAACGACCTTTGAAAGATTTAGTTCCTTATTTTCCAGACGGAATGTCTGTTTCACAAAAAAATAATATGACAGTACTTTGTAGGACACCCGTTTTCATAGATGAATTTACTAAAGTTGAAGTGGATTATCTAAAATCTGCTATTCCTCAGGATGTTTGGGAAAACATCAGAAAAGAAAATGGACATCATTTGCGAATGGATGGACAAGTCCAATGGCATATCGATCCTTTTATTCATTATTTCCTGATACGTGGTTTATCTGAGAAATCATACAGGGAATTGGTCAAGATGTTTCCAAATAGAGATACAGATATTCAGCTAGCTGCTTTTTTGATGTCCGGATCAAGGGAAAACAGGCAAAAAGATATTTTCTTGCATCAAACATCAAGGAACAATTTAAATTGTTCTTTGTAATTGATTGTCATCCTGACCCAATTGCCAAGATAACTGACAAAATAGTTTCCAATATTTAGAAGCCTCAAGAAAGCGATTCAAATATTTTAAGGATTTTTCTGCCATGTCTTCGTTCGGATTTCTTGTTTTGTTAATCTCTTTAAGATTATTATCTGACACTTCCTCTATCAAATTACGAATTGCTGATACTAATGGACCTGCATCATTTTCAGCTTCTAATTCCGTCAAATACAACTCAATTTTTTTTCTGTACTTTTCCATCATTTCAGCTGATTTACCTCTAACAGCTTTAATAGTCGGCATCTCCTCCAATATCAGTCGACCGGTTATTTCATCGTCTTTGAAAAAATCAATTAACTTCTGATGAATTCTGGCAGGGTTTAGATAAAGAATTGCCTCCAGTGTTCTCTGGTCTACACTGATATGGCTAGTTGTCATGCTGGTAATCAGACTTCCGGGATAAATGTTATGTTCTGCTAGTTTTTCTGATCTCAAGTGTAAGATAGGTTTTTCCATTACCATTTTTCGCTTTTTGTCCTGATTTCTGAATTTTGTTTTCATTATGCCGGTAACAATAAATTCTCCAACACCTGTTGTAGGAAAGGGAAATTCCCGGGAAAATTCCCCGGTTAAAGTATAATTTCCCAAATCGAAGATCCATAAATCCTGGTAATTTTGGGGTAATTTAAAACCTGTAACTGGGGTTCTAGCCAGAAATTGATTGATAATTGTTGGCAAAGCAACAGTGAGTTCCGTTGTGGTTAGAAAATGGCAGTATCCTTCTTCTGATATATAAAAAGACGTTTTTTCATTCGGTTGATGATCAAGTTCCAGATATTGAATTATTTCTGATGTAGTTTCTAAAGCTTTTGTTAAAAGAGCTACAGGATTTCCAGTTGTACCAACATATTTTCCGGCAATGAATACCGTCTCCGGGTCCTTCGCTAATAAATTTCTTTCTTCAAAAAAATCATAACCTTCAAATATCGGTATCCCGTCCTGGACCGCCATAGTACCTACAATTACATCATCATCATTATAAGTACATAAAGCATTCACCGGCACAAGATCAGCTTTTCCCATTATATAATTGCCAAGAAGGGTGGCTAAATTTGCTGTTGCTTTTGCACCACCGCCCAGATTTGAGTAGTGATTATCTAAATATTCAATAGAACGATCATCGGGGTTAAGATCAGGTGTGGTAATATTGAATCTTTCTGTAAGTAAAGTCTGAAGAGCAAGCAGGGCTTTTCTTTTTGCATTTTTACTCCAGTTTTCATTTTCAGCCAAATCCAGAATTTTATTTCTTAGCCGTCCTATTAAATTTTCAGACCCGTCTGAACGGCTCTCTAAAATATCCACAGACCGCCCATATTTTAAGGAAATTTCTTGAGCAATATTTCTATTAATCATTCTTATTGCCGGATCTTGTGAGTCATCAATAACTCCCGCTTTGATGATTCCCTGAAAACTTGTCTTAGACTCTGTCTCAAAGAATGAAGTTAAATATCTTGATAAAAGGTGTGGTGCGTTTATTGTCTTTACTACTGTAATTTGCCCGGTAATCTGCCTTTTGTTTTCAGGTCCAATTGTTTTCTCAACACGTTGTTGAGTAATGCTTAATTGTTTACTGATTCCGATTTGATCCCATGGAAGAGATAAAGGATGAATGTCGAATTCATTTGAATACATAAGTAAATAATTATAGGTCTATATGTCAAATTTAGGGTAAAAAATGCTTCAAATAAGTCTTGTTTGAGGATTTTTGGGGCTGTGTTTACGGTTTAAATGATCGAATGCCTTTGTAGTAGCCTCCCGCCCGCGGGGAGTGCGTTTAAGAAAACCTATCTGCATGAGGTACGGCTCGATGACTTCTTCGAGAGTACCGATGTCCTCCGAGAGGGTAGCGGCTAACGTTTCGATGCCGACAGGGCCGCCGTTGTGTTTTTCAATCAGGGCCAAAAGGAGCCGGCGGTCGGAATCATCAAGACCCAAATGGTCGATTTCCAGAAGGCCGAAAGCTTCCTCGAGTACTTCTTCATCGACTTTTTCTTTGCCTTTAACCTGGGCAAAATCACGGGCGCGTTTCAAAAGTTTCAGGGCTATTCGCGGAGTACCCCTGGCGCGGCCGGCCAATGAAACAGTTGCCTTTTTATCCAGATCAATCTTGAGTTTTTTGGCGGCATTGAGAAGAATCGCTTCCAGTTCCTGCGGCGGATAGAAATTCAAGCGTTGGATAATACCGAAACGGTCGCGTAATGGAGCTGACATCAGACCGATTCTGGTGGTGGCGCCGATGATGGTAAATTTGGGCAGATCCAGCCTTAGAGTTCTGGCTGACGGCCCCTTGCCGATAACAATATCCAGGGCATAGTCTTCCATGGCCGGGTAGAGTGTTTCTTCGACGACTTTATTAAGCCTGTGTATTTCATCGATAAATAAGACGTCGCCTTCAGTAAGATTGGTTAAAATGGAGGCCAAATCCCCAGAGCGTTCCACAGCCGGTCCGCTGGTGATGCGGATGTTTACGCCCATTTCCTTGGAGATTAAATGGGCCAAAGTGGTTTTTCCCAACCCAGGAGGACCGTAAAAGAGAACATGTTCCAACGTCTCTTTGCGTTTGTTGGCCGCGGTGATAGCTACCATCAGCGAATGCTTGACCTTTTGCTGGCCGTGAAACTCGTCCCACTCGACAGCCCGGAGTGAGGTAAAAAGCTTTTCTTCTTCAGGTGTACTTTTTTCAACCGGCAACAGTACTTTTTTTGGGAGTGTCTTCATAAGTTTATTTCCTGCCTAAAAATTTCAAAGCCAGTTTGATCTTATCCGATGTCGTGCCTTGCGAATCGCTTACGGACCTCAGTGCTTCTTTGGTCTCGGAAGGGGAAAACCCGAATGATTTCAAGGCATCGATAATTTCTTTGCTCTCGCCGCTTTCGGCTGCCAGGTCGAGTTCTCCTAGAGAGCCCAATTTGCTTCTGAGTTCGATGATTATTTTCTGGGCATTTTTCCTGCCTAGGCGGGGGACTGCGGAAAAGAAAGCCACATCTCCTTTAACAATAGCTTCTTTAATCCTTTCAATCTTTCCGGCTGAAAAAATTGACATAGCGGTTTTCGGTCCGATACCGGAGACCGACAGGAAGAGTTCAAACATGGCTAAATTTTCGGGATTGGCAAAACCGTATAAATCCAAGGCATCATCTTTTACGTGGGTGTAGGTAAAGAGGGAGATTTTTTGGCCGGTTTCCGAAGCGTTGATAAGGTCAACCGTGGTAAAAATCTTAAAGCCGATGCCTCCCGTAAGAATAATCAGGTGCTGGGAAGTTTTATATAACAGTTTGCCGTCAACAAAACCGATCATAGCGATGACATTTTACTATTAAGGATACCTTTTTTAAAATCCCGCAATTTATGGGAAAAGCAATGTGTTAAGGCAATTGCGGCGGCATCAGCTACATCGTCAGGAGATAGTATTTCCTGTAATTTGAGTATATTTTTTACCATATGCTGGATCTGATTTTTATCTGCCCGTCCGTAGCCGGTAATAGCCATTTTTACTTCCAAAGGCGAATATTCCGAAATTGGCAGACTTTCATTTTCAATGGCTAATTGAATAACACCTCTTGCCTGACCGACTGTCAATGCCGTTTTAGCATTGGTATTAAAAAAAAGACTTTCCAAGGCAGCAGTTACAGGATTATATTTAGTAATCAGAGATTTTATTTGGTTGTATATAAATGAAAGCCTTTTGGCGGTAGGCTGGTGCGAGTCTGTTTCGATAGCCTGACAATAAGCAAGTGAATTTATACCTCTAACTTCATCGATAAAAGCTATTCCGGTGATGGCTATTCCCGGATCGATTCCCATAACTCTCATTTCATTGAGATTATAGCATGCAGCCTATATATAATAAGGTAATGGAGGAAATATTTGATATTGTCGATTCGGATGATAAAGTTGTCGGAAAGAGGAAAAGAAGTGAAGTGCACGGCAACCCGAATCTTATCCACCGCAGTATTGCCATCATAATTTTTTCCCGGGACAGACGGATCTTCCTCCAACAAAGAAGTCTCATGAAGGATACTGATCCGATGAAATGGACGATTTCGGTAAGCGGTCATGTCGGACAGGGAGACACTTATGAGAAAGCAGCCGAAAGGGAATTGAAGGAGGAACTTGGAATAAATATAAGTTTAACTCAAATAGCCAAATACCTGGTCCGTTCCCCGCAAGAAACAGAGATGACAGCTCTTTATACAGCTGTTTCCGACGGTCCTTTTTCACTTTCTGTAGAGGAGATTATGGACGGGCGTTTTTTCAGCAGTGAAGAGTTATCAAGAGAGGTAAAGGCCGGAAAAATAGATTTGAGTTATTCCGGCAGGATCGCTTTGGAAAAAATCGGCTGGTTGAAGTAAACTATATTTAACCTTTCCGGCATTTGTTATATAATCAGAAAAACTTTTCTTATTTTATATGAATAATCCTTTTGATAATGCCATAAATCAGCTGGAAAAAGCACTTGAATACGTAAAATTGACACCAGAACAAAGCGAACGGTTAAAATATCCGGAGAAAATAATTACCGTGAATTTCCCGGTGGAAATGGATAACGGGCAAAAAAAATTATTCCACGGTTATCGCGTTCAGTATTCTTCCAAAAGAGGTCCTTATAAAGGAGGCATAAGGTTTCATCACCAGGTGGACATGAATGAGATGAAAGCTCTGGCTTTCTGGATGGCAGTTAAATGCGCTGTGGCCGATATCCCCATGGGAGGAGGCAAAGGTGGAGTAGAAGTGGATCCGAAAAAATTATCTGATAAGGAGCTGGAGAAGCTAAGTCGTGCATATGTTGCCGCCATTGCCAATGAAATTGGTCCTGAAATAGATGTTCCGGCCCCCGATGTTAATACCACTTCCCAAATCATGAATTGGATGGTTGATGAATTTATGAGGATAAGGAGCAGAAATCAGAAAATAGGTAATTCGGAAAAGAGCCGACTTATGGCGACATTTACCGGTAAACCTTTAACTAACGGCGGATCAGAAGGTCGAACTGCAGCTACAGGACGGGGCGGTTTTTATGTACTTGAAGCACTGTTGGAAAAAATTAAACCAAATATGAAAGAGGGAAGGAAATTAACGGTAGCAATACAAGGATTCGGCAATGTCGGTTATTACATCGCAAAATTTCTTTATGATGCCGGGTTCAGTATTGCAGCCCTGTCTGATTCAAGAGGAGCCATTGTGGTTAATAAAATCGGACAGGACAGCTTAAATCCTGAGGAGGTTTTTAAGTGTAAAAAGGAAAAAGGCAGTTTAGCCGGATGTTATTGTGTGGGTTCTGTGTGCGACCTTAAACTTGGCCGGAATATTACCAATACAGAAATCCTGGAATTACCGGTAGATATCCTGGTGCCGGCTGCTTTGGAGAATCAGCTGAATGAGAAAAATGCTCCCAGGATCAAGGCAAATATAATATTGGAAATGGCCAACGGCCCGACAACCCCGGCTGCAGATGAAATTTTTTTCAAAAAAAACATTACCGTTATTCCGGATGTGTTAGCTAATTCCGGCGGGGTAACAGTTTCTTATTTTGAATGGAAGCAGAATTTGGAAAACCAGAAATGGAGTGAAAAAAAAGTCAATTCCCTGCTGAAAGACAAGATGACCAAAGCCAGTCTGGATATTTTTGAAATTGCCAGAGTGAAACAAACAGATTTACGTACGGCTGCTTTTATAACCGCCGTCCGCCGATTGACTTCCGCTTCTTAATCCATTGACAGTCAACTATATTATTTGATAAGGTAGTAATACTTTTTACTTAATTTTCGAAAATAGAGAAGCGGAGAATATGGCTGCCAAATCCCAAGTTAAGGTTGTTGATAAAATAAATGAGAACAGGAATAACCTTAGTTTTGTTTTAGTGGGTCTTTTGGTGGTTTCCTCTTTTGTAATCGGATCCTTATATCAGAAAGTAAAGTATCTGGAAGGGGATAAGACCGCTGCTGTCCAGGGGGTCAATAATAATAATAACCAGCAACAGCAAGTTGAACCTACGGAAGTAGCCAAGGCTGATTTAACCGTAAATGATGATGATCCGTCACTCGGACCAGAAAATGCAAAAGTCACGGTAATAGAATTTTCCGATTTCCTCTGTCCTTATTGTGCAGCTTACCGCGGCAACAATGAGCAGATGGTTTCTTCCATGCAGGAGAGAATTCCAAATTGGGAACCGGCGTTTCCAGGATTAAGAAAAGAATATATTGATAGCGGTAAAATCAGGTTTGTCTGGAAAGATTATCCGCTTCACGGGGAAGAGGCAATTTTGGTCCATTCAGCGGCTAAATGCGCCCAGGAACAGAATAAATTCTGGGAGTTTCACGATGTGATCTTCGACAATTATGGTAAAGAAGGATTAACATATAACAAAGAATTTTTAAATGAAGTAGCTTCAGAGGTAAAATTAAATGCCGCCAATTTTACAAGCTGTCTTGAGAGCGGTAAATATACCCAGAAAATGCAGGATGCCATAAGCTATGCCCAATCTGTCGGTGCCAACGGTACGCCTGCCACTTTTATTAACGGTAAACTGATTTCCGGGGCAGATACTTATTCAAGTTTCAAGAAGGAAATTGACGCCATTTTAAAATAACCCGTTTTTGCCGGGTAGCCGTAAATCAGGCTGACTGTATTGACAAACATCCGGCCAGAAGGTAGAATATTTTTTTGCCGATGGAAGGACAAACAAAATAAATAACTGAAGGATGATTACCGACTTACAAAACCTTTATTTCAGCGTAACCTAAGCCCCCTTCAGTTTCCATTTAATCAGGTTAATCAGGCTATTGAAATTTAAGACCAGCGATTTGCGGCCGTGTTATTTTTTTCGGGCCTGAAGTTTAGCTGGTTGAACACTTCATTTGCAATGAAGAGGTAGGCGGTTCGAGTCCGCCCAGGTCCACAAGAGGTTGTCAGTAGTCCTTAGCCGGTTATGAGAAATAGATAACTGTTTACAGATAACTGATAACTATTTTGGCTCTTTGAAAAGTGAACAGATAATAAGCAAGTAGAGTAGGATCGATCTTTATTTAAGCCTTAAAGTCTACTCATAAAGTCGACAACGAATGCCTTGGCGGTTTTGGCCTAGGAAGGACGTTTGCATACCAGCGATATCGTCGGTGAGGCGGTCAGCAGCCTGCGATCCGGCGGTTTCCGAATGGGGTAACCCGTCCGATGTTACATCGGACAGGCAGCAGTAAAAGATCCGATTTATCGGATTGATAGCTGTTGTCAGGGCACCGGGCGAACTGAAACATCTAAGTAGCCCGAGGAAAAGAAATCATTTACGAGATTCCGTCAGTAGCTGCGAGCGAAATCGGAAGAGTCTAAACCCCGCTTTTGGCGGGGGGTTGCAGGGCTTCTAATATGGGATGAAAAGAGGGTAACAGAACTGTCTGGAATGGCAGACCAAAGAGAGTGAAAGTCTCGTACGTAAAACCTGAATTTCCCCTAGGGAGTACCTAAGTACCACGAAGCACGGCAAAACTTCGTGGGAATCTGGGTGGTCCACCATCCAAGACTAAACACCAAAACCGACCGATAGTGAACTAGTACCGTGAGGGAAAGGTTAAAAGCACCCCGGTGAGGGGAGTGAAATAGTACCTGAAATTGTCGACTAACAAACAGTGAAAGTCCCGCCTTTGGTGGGATGATCGCGTGCCTATTGAAGAATGAACCGATGAGTTGCCGTCCTTTCTTTTGTCTAAGCGAGTTTCTCGCGGAGGCATAGTGAAAGCGAGCCTTAAACGGGCGATTTATAGAGAGAGTACGGCAGACCCGAAACCGGGTGAGCTAAGCATGGACAGGGTGAAGTCCGATGAAAATCGAATGGAGGCCCGAACCCGTCGTTGTTGCAAAAACGTGGGATGATCTGTGCTTAGGGGTAATATGCCAATCGAACCCGGAGATAGCTGGTTCTCCTCGAAATATATTTAGGTATAGCGTTCCGATGATGCCCAGGGGTAGAGCACTAGATGGGATACCAAGCTTACGCGAGGTATCTCAATTAAACTCCGAATACTGGTAGCATTATATCGGGATAGTCAGTCCGGCTCGGCTAAGCGAGTCAGGTCAAGCGGGGAAACAACCCAAACTCCCAATTAAGGCCCCCAAATTTTGGCTAAGTTGTAAAGGAAGTGAGATTTCCCAGACACCCAGGAGGTTGGCTTAGAAGCAGCCACCCTTTAAAGAGTGCGTAACAGCTCACTGGATGAGAAATTTCGCGCCGAAAATGAACGGGGATAAGCCAAATGCCGAAATTGGAGATTTCCATCGCAAGATGGGAATGGTAGAGGAGCGTTCCTGTTGCAGTGAAGCTTACGGTGTAAACCGGGGTGGAGCGGCAGGAAGTGAGAATGTCGGTATGAGTAGCGAGAGTCCGATGAAAATTCGGACCGCCGAAAGCCCAAGGTTTCCGTCCCAACGTTCATCGGGGACGGGTTAATCGGATCTAAGGCGAGTCCACTAATTTTAGTGGGGTAGCTCGATGTACAAGCCGTTGAAATTCGGCTATAGCTTTGAGAAGTTTCCTAGGGGATGACGAGATTGGAGCAGCGGAGTCCCGTACACACGGGATCTAAATCATAAGATAGTGATAATTGGAAAATCCATTATTGCGTTTAATCAAGTGATGACGGAGAGTTCAATGCGCAAGCTGAGGACAATTCCGTATTCTTCAGTGTCCAAGAAAAATCTCACAGGTCCCGCCCGAAAGAGCGGGAAAATCTCAAGGTTTCCGTACCGCAAACCGACACAGGTGGGCTGGTAGAGTATACTAAGGCGAACGGGAGAAAACGGTTCAAGGAACTCGGCAAAACAGCTGGGCGAACCTATGGGAGATGCCCTGCCCCGATTTATCGGGGCCGCAGCAAATGACGCTAACCGACTGTTTAACTAAAACACAGGTCTCTGCAAAGCCGAAAGGCAACGTATAGGGGCTGACGCCTGCCCAGTGCACGAAGGTTAAGATTCTTGGGTGACTCTCCAAAAGAGATAAGCTTAGGACTCAAGCCCGTGTGAACGGCAGCAGTAACTATAACTGTTCTATGGTAGCGAAATTCCTTGTCGGGTAAGTTCCGACCCGCACGAAAGGCAGAACGAGTTAGCGACTGTCTTGAGCCGTTACCCGGCGAAATTGAAATGGCTGTGAAGATGCGGCCTACTTGCACCTGGACAAAAAGACCCCGTGGAGCTTTACTGTAGCTTGGCATTGGGAAGACGTTTGAAACTGTCGAGAATAGGAGGGAGTCCGACGAAAGTCGGACAGCAGTGAAATACCTCTCTTTTTAAACGTTAACCCTAATCTCTTGGCCGCTCAAATAACCGGCAGGGAGACAGTGTCTGGTGGGCAGTTTCGCTGGGGAGGTGGCCTCCAAAAGTGTAACGGAGGCGTACAAAGGTCGGCTTATCCCGGATGGAAATCGGGATGTAAGTGCAAACGCAAAAGCCGGCTTGACTGAGAGACTTACAAGTCGAACAGGCGCGAAAGCGGGTGTTAGTGATCCTCGGATCCGCCGTGGTTGCGGACCGAGCTTAACGGATAAAAGCTACCCCGGGGATAACAGGCTGATCGGGCCCGAGAGTCCATATCGACGGCCCGGTTTGGCACCTCGATGTCGGCTCATCCTATCCTGGAGGTGGAGAAGCTTCCAAGGGTCCGGCTGTTCGCCGGTTAAAAGGGTACGCGAGCTGGGTTCAGAACGTCGTAAGACAGTAGACCAATAATGGTACGACATCATTATTAATTAGAGCTGTCTTTCCTTCAACGTTTTGGACAATAAGAGGAAATGAAGGAGATCGCCCGTCCAGGGCGAAATAAATCTGGCTAAATGCTGGAAAATCCGAAGAATCGTGTGATACTTGAGAAGTAATTAAAATAGAGATAACATATCTCTATGATCTCAAGTGATAACTCATCACGTGCGGACAATCAGCAGGTAACCGAAGAAAAAATATCTAATGAATATCTTTGTGGCTTTGTAGATGGTGAGGGATGTTTCTATGTAGGATTTGGAAAACGTACAGATCTTCCATTAAAATGGCAGATTATTACAGAATTCCATTTAAGTCAAAATCCGGGAGGGAAGAATGTTCTCGAAACATTTATAAAAAGATTAGGTTGCGGATATTTAAAACCTAACCACCCTGGAAGTCTAAAAGACAAGACGTGGGTTTTAATTGTAAAAGATAGAAAGGATATAAAAAATAAATTAATTCCTTTCTTTTTGGAACATCCATTACAGACTATAAAGAGATTAGAATTTTTAATATTTAAACAGGTAATTGAGGTAATAGAAAATAAGCAACATTTGAATGAAAACGGATTCAGAAGAATAGTTGAACTCGTTTTCAGTTTGCCTAGATCTACAAATAAAAGATATTCTAAAGATAAACTTCTTCGGCACCTCAGAGACTATATGCCAGACCCCACCATGGCGGGGAAGATATAGTCCGAACTGTATGGCGACATGCAGAGTATGGCAGAAATGTCCATACTCCTGATGTAATCAGGATAACAAATTGTCGGTCTCTATCCGGTGCAAGCGTTAGATACTTGAGGGGAGCTCTTGCTAGTACGAGAGGACTGCGAGGGAGGAATCCCTGGTGTGCCAGTTGTGGGACTGAGTCCTGCAGCAAGCTGGATAGCTACATTCCTACGGGATAAGCGCTGAAAGCATCTGAAGCGCCAAGCCCACCCCAAGATAAGGTATCTTTATGAGACCCCTTGTAGACTACAAGGTTGATAGGCGGAAAGTGTACGCACCGCAAGGTGTTTAGCTCATCCGTACTAATTGGTCCAGAGTAAATTTTAAGGCTAAGATTGTTCTTTCTATTTATCTTAATTTCTGTTCACTTTTCAGGAAGCCAAAAGCGGATTTGCGCTTGAATCTTTCGGTCTTTGGAGCGAAGTGGAACTACCTCTTCCCATACCGAACAGAGAAGTAAAACGCTTCAGCACCGACGATAGTAATGCCGCAAGGGACTGCGAAAATAGGTCAAGGCCGGAGGATTTAAGCGCAAATTTATATTGTAGATAGCCAAAAGAAGTGCTACAATCTTAAATATCCTATAGAGAAAGGTGGTTCTTGTGAAAAGTGGTAAAAAGTCAAAAATCATCAGCCAAAAGTCAAAAATCTTCTAAAAAGTCAGAGGATTCTGCAGATACTCCAGTTTCAACTTTAAAACAAACAAAAATCTCATCCAATCCGCAAACAATGGAAGAATTGCTGGCGCAAAGCGGCATCACCACTTTTTCTCTAAAAAAAGGTGATACTGTCAAGGGGACGGTAGTCTTTGTTTCTTCGAGGGAAGTCCTGGTCGATATGGGTAAAAAAAGCTTCGGTATTGTGGCGGAATGGGAGTTGGATCAGGTTAGGGACTATGTATCGAACTTGAAAGAAGGGGATAAGGTAGTCGCCCAGGTAGTCAATCCGGAAAATGATTACGGCTATACTGTTCTTTCTTTAAGAAAAGCCTCCATGGAAACCCGCTGGCAGCTTTTAGAAAAACTAAAAGAAACCGGAGATGATATGGAAGTGACAGGGCTGGAAACAGCCAAAGGAGGCATATTGGTTGATTGGCAGGGCTTGCGGGGATTTGTGCCTTCTACCCAACTGGAAACCCAATTCGCTACAAACCCTATGCAGCTTTTAAACCGGAAATTCAAAGTAAAGGTAATTGAGCTTGATCCGGGCATTAACCGCCTGGTTATGTCTCAGAAAGCTTCTTTTTTGGGAGTGACACCTTCTGCCCAGCGCGAGAAACTCAAGAAAATAAAACCAGATGACATTTTGAAAGGCAATATATCGGGTATTGCCCCTTTTGGCGTTTTTGTCGACGTAGACGGAATTGAAGGCCTGGTCCATATATCCGAGGTAGCCTGGGAAAAAGTGGAAAATCTCTCCGAGCTTTATAAAGTCGGGCATCAGGTCGAGGTCATAGTTTTGGATGTCAATGAAAATGAAGGCAAATTAAATCTTTCGCTTAAAAGGCTAACCCCTGATCCCTGGAAAAATATCCTTGATAGATATCCTATTGAATCCGGAGTCAGCGGCAAAGTAGTCAGAAGCGCTCCTTACGGAATTTTTGTGCAGTTGGAACCGGGGATTGAGGGACTTTTGCATATCAGTAAAATTAATCCAGGCGAAGAGCCCGCGATTGGGGATAAAGTCGAATGCATGGTTGAAAAAATTGATGCTGTCAAAAGAAAAATTTCCCTGACTCTTGTACCTCACGAAAAACCCGTCGGCTACCGCTAAATCACCGTTTTCTACAATTACTTTTTTAGAGTACAATAAAATCACTAAGATGGCAAAAATAAAATCTTCTTTTATCTGCCAGCAATGCGGTTATAAAAGCCCCTCATTTTTGGGCAAATGCCCCGGCTGCGGCAACTGGAATACTTTGGTTGAAACGGTTGAAGAAACAGCTTCACCATGGACAAAAGGCCGGAAACCAGTTTCAAGAAATCAGATTGGTATTATCCCTTTATCTCAGGTTAAAACAGCCGAAGTTTCCAGGTTTCCGACAGGATTGACAGAGGCTGATCAGGTTCTCGGTTCCTCTATATCGGGAAAAGTCATCCATTACGGATTGGTTCCGGGTTCCGTCACTCTTCTGGCCGGCGATCCGGGTATCGGAAAATCAACATTAGCTTTGCAGATACTGTCCCATATCGGCGGATTATATATTTCAGGCGAAGAATCCCGGGAACAGTTGCGATTGAGGGCTGACAGATTGAAAATCCCAATGAATAAAATCCTGGTCATCCCGGAAACCAATGTTGAATCAGTTTTGGGGAGTATAAAAAAGACAGAGGAAAAAATAAATTTGATAGTGGCAGATTCCATTCAGACCCTTTGGAGTGAAGATTTGTCCGGAGCTCCCGGCAGTGTCGGCCAGGTGAGGGAAGCGGCTTTGAAATTGACGGAACTTGCTAAAAGTAAAAATATCCCGGTTCTTCTGATAGGCCATGTCACTAAAGAAGGAACAATCGCCGGGCCGATGATTTTAGAACATATTGTCGATACGGTTTTATACCTGGAAGGGGAGAGATTCCAGTCTCTGAGGCTTCTAAGGGCTTCCAAAAACCGTTTCGGGGCGGTTGATGAAGTCGGCGTATTTGCCCTGGAGGAAACAGGCATGAAAGGTGTTGTCAATCCATCGGAATTATTTATAGGCGCCACATCAGGCTCTCCCGGCTCAGTGGTCGTGGCCACCCTGGAAGGCACCCGCCCGATACTGGTCGAAATTCAGGCTTTAACAGTATCAACTCAATTGCCGATAGCCAGAAGAGTAGGCACAGGCATAAACAGTAACCGTCTGCAGATGCTGGTGGCGATTTTACAAAAACACCTCCGTTTACCTCTTTCGAATTTCGATATCTTTGTTAACGCCGCCTCCGGCCTCAAAGTCTTTGAACCGGCTGCCGATTTAGGCATCTGTCTTTCGATAATCTCTTCATTCAAAAACCAACCCTTGCCGAAAAAAACGGCCGCTATTGGTGAAGTCGGGCTCTTAGGCGAAATCCGCAATGTCATCGGCCTCGAGCGCCGACTCAAAGAAGCCAGACACTTAGGCTTTAGCAATATTATTTCTCCGAAATCCCATTCCCACATAAACCTTATAGCCTCAAATATTCTGAAGTAAACAGCCTCAGAATTTGCTTTTTATATAAACCTATAGTAATATCCCGCCATGTATCCAGAAGCATCTGATTTCCAGTTTGAATTCAATCCAGATAAAACAAGGTGGAGAACTTGCGTATTTATTGAGAAGAAAGCTCTACGGGAGAATTTGGCGGGGCCGGGTAGATATATATTACTTATTGACAAGAATATATGGTGGGAGATCCCAGGAGGCGAGTATAATTTTCGGGATTTTTATTACGGGAAAATCTATTCTTTACACGATGAAGCAAAAAGGGAAGTAAATGAAGAAACAGGTCTAGAAATTGGAAAGATAATTAATTTTATGGGAGTAACAGTTAAACCACCGGGAAGCAGGCCAATTAATAATCAAGTTCTGATATACAGGTATACCAACGGACATCTGCCAGAATTGAATATACATGAATTGGTTAATCCTGAGCATAGTGACTATCTATGGCTTAAAGTCGGACCAGATCGCTGGTATAGAGACAATGTTCCTGATTTAAGATTCGATGAAAGCGGAAATTTAACTGTATATACCCTGCCAGGACTTGCGCATGTTGCCTTTTTGCCGAATACTGTGGGGAATAAAGAAATGGAAACAGGAGTAATCAAGCTATCAGACGTAACCCAACGAGCCCTTGAGAAATATCAAAGGAAAGTGACCGATTTCGTCGAAGGAATTACTGTAAACTTATCTTATCATCAGCCTGAGGTAAATTTCGGGTAAGAATCCAGTCAGGCAGAGTTGTTGGGTTTTGTCCCAGGAGAATTGGGAAAATTTAAGTCAGGTCAGGTTAATATTTTAAGGAATTCTTTAGGGGAGAGGGTGAGGGTGTTTTTGAAGGATTTAAGATCGAGGAGATCCTTATCTCCGGTTATAAGATAATCCGCTTTTCCTGCGAGACATAATTCCAGGAACATATTATCTTTGGGATCGCGACAGATCTTTACTTTCTTTTTGGGAAGAATTTTGGTTGCTTTTGTCTGCAAAAGAGTATTGGTTTTATATATAAAATCTTCAGTTAATGAGAAATTAGGGAGTTTATTTAATAGTTCGGCATGCGTTTTAGGAGAGATAAGCAATTCAAGTTGGTTATTTTTAAAAAGATTTAAGATTTTCTCGCAGTTTCCGCCAAATAATAAACCTGAGATCTGTACATTTGTATCCAAGACGACCTTAGATTTTGTCGATAAGGTCATAAACTTCTTCTTCCGTCAGTTTGTCAACGTCAATGCCTTTTTTTCTTGCCCATGCTCGGAAAGCCTTTTTACCTTCTCTTTGAAGTTTTTCGAATTCCAGTTTCCAAAGCCTTTCTTTGTCAGTTTCGGTTTTGACAAATTCCTGATAGGGTATGAGTACGGCTTCCGGTTTGCTGTCCCTGATAATAATTACGGTTTTTTTGTCCTTTGCGACACTGGAAACCATAGATCCCAGATTATTCCTGACTTGGGTGATGTTAACTATCTGTTGCATATGATGTACATTGTATCGTACATAATATTATGTGTCAATGGCAGCGGTTTTAGAGTTTTTTATCAGGCAGACCTGGTGATTTTTGTCCCAAAGAAGGTAGCGGACGAGGTAGACTTCTTTGGAATTTGAGGAAATGAGGCTGTCGATGTTTTTCCTGAAGGCTTTTTGGGATTTTCGGAAGGCTTCTTTTGGAGGCTTTTTAGCAAGAAGTGAAGTTGAGACCTCAAGAGCCGGTTCCATAAATTTCGCAGCCCGTTTATCAGAAGCGGGACTTTTTTCCATTCCTTCAGTCTGAAAGAAGATGAAATCTTCGTTATAACCAATATAGCTTTTGGCACCGGCTTCTACAGCAGCTGTTCCCAGCTCTTTGGCGGTTTGGCAGGAGAAAGCATAAGTGACAGCGTTTTTAAGAATATTTTCGTTTTGGCCGGCCTGAATAATGACTTTTCCATTATGACCGCTAATTGATGAATAATTGCCGTGACCGTGCAGAAGAATCAGAGCCGGAGAAGTCTTGCCAACCGCAGCGGTAAATTTAGCAATGGTGGCTTGAGATTTCCTCAGATCGGTGACTGTCCATTTGTTTTTTTTAGCTTCCGAAACGAGCTTTTGACTCCAAACGAAGAGATAATGGGTAACGATTTCATAATCAGGGCGGGTGAAAACAACTTTAGGCATAAAGGATGCCTTTTTTAAGAGACTTTAAGTATTCAAGTTCTATTTCAACTATTTTACGGCCGACGTCCGTGCCTTTTTTGACATGGGTAATGAGCTCCTTTTTATTAAAAGTGCCAAGGCCGACAATAGCCAATTTGGCATCTTCCGGCCAGACCTCAAGCCGGGCGATGACCAGCCTGATTATTTTGAGACTGGTTTTCATATGATTTCCATTTCACTTAGTTCTCTGAGGATTTTTTCGGCAAGGGGAGTGTTTTGAGATACCTCGACATAAGCCGAGTTCCAGGTTAAAGGCCCGGTCTCAGGCAGAGTAGCTATGATTTCGGATCTGACTCCGATGGGCAGATCGGCATAGATTTTGAGGAATTTTTCCCTGTGAGAGATATTTGACAAGTTTGGCATACAAACCAATTATAGCTTAAAAGTCAAAATAAAAAAAAGCAGGATTGAACCTAAAGTAGTGTGGGAGAATAATAATGGATTTGCAGTCCAGGGGCGGGAGAGATCAGGAAAGTGCATTCCCAGAAGAAGTGCGCTAAGGAGAGTAAGCAAAGACAAAGGAACATTTTTTGTACGGTAAATATGAATTGAGGCAGCGATTGCGGCGGGGAAGGTGAGGACAAAATGGTGCTGCCAAGCCACGCTTTGGCTGATGACGGACAGAATAAGGAGCCGGGAATAGAAGGAAAGGTCATTGAACAGTCCAGCCTCCTTTTTGGCAAAGGCAGATTGTTGCCGGAGGTAGTTTTTGACTGTGAAAAAAATTAGTAGCAAAATGACGGCAGCGGCCAGTAAATCCGGCAGAGGCAGGGACAGTCTTTGGAAAAAGATTTTCAGGGATTGGTTGGAGTAAGAGTCCGGCGGTTGAGAGAGGGTTATAAGTATCGGCAGGCGGGTAAAATAGTAGCTCAAACTGCCGGGAATAAGGCTAAATGAAGCTAAATTAAGGAAAAAAAAGGTCAAAATTCCGCTAATAAGAGTCCACCAGTCCTTGCGGATGAAGAAATAAATTCCCAGAGAAAGCGGAGTCAGTTTAATCCCCGAGGCCAAACCCCAAAGCAAGCCTGCAAATATTTTTCTGCCATGCCAATTTGAGAGAAAGGCAAAAATGAGCAAACTGAAGAGGATGAGGTTAACTTGCCCCAGGACCAGGGTGAATTTTGTGGGAAAAGCCTGAAGGAGTAAGGCTGATACCAGTAAAATCAGGGCTTTATGGATTTTCAAGCGCTGCATCAGAAGGACAGCGGAAAAAAGAAAAAAGAAAAAGGAGGTTGCCGTAAGGATCAGTTGAGCATCCGGATAGGACAGGAGGCTCCACAGGGCGAAAATGGGCAATGATGACGGCGGATAGTTCAAAGGCATGGGCGGGAATGCTGTTGAATAAGGATTTAATCCGGAAAGAAAAAAACGGCCGGCCCGGTAATAAACTTCAAAATCCACAAAAGGGGAGCTGATGTGTTTTGAAAGACCATAAAATAATTGTCCGAGCGAGAGACAGAAGAGGAGTACTGAAAAAATAAGAATGATGGACCGCCTCATAATATCTCCCCTATTCTACAAGATACCCCGTATTGAATGTTTAAGCCCGTTTGAGGCTGGCTGAGAAAACAGCCTATTTTTGACATGTCTTTTCATCCCCGCCCTTATCCACAAGCTTTTACACATTTTAATTGGATTGTCTTAAAGCTCTATAACTTCTTTATAATATTATAGGGTATTGATATTTAGATTTTACTTTTACTATAGGGTCTTGACAAGGACTTTATGCCATGTTAACGTGGCTATAGATTACAAAAATGAAAAAAATTTTTGAGAGATTATTCGCGGGAAAGAGGAAGATTACTAAACCGAGAGATATTGAGTGGGAAAAGTTTCAGGAATCAGCCAAAAAGCAGTTTCGCATATTAAAAGATAAAGGATTAAGCATTCCTGTAGTGACCATTTAAGGTCTAGCGGGCTACGACAAAAATAAAGAGCATCACTAACGCTAGCGGGCTACGACTACGATTAGTAATGCTCTTTTTTTATGGGGCTGGTCAAATACATGAGCAGGTTTGACCAACACCTATCCCGTAGCTATATCACCTAACTAAAACTTCTGTCAAGAACTTTTTTTGAGCCTAAAGATATCAGATTTTCCTATTGTATCAATATAAAACAAAATATATCCCACTAGTGTAATCTTAACTGCAAAGACACTAGGACTAGTGGTAGGGAAGGTAAAGGGCATCAGGACTTGACAAAGCAATTTGACGGTGATAGACTAGCGCGTTGTAATGATCTGTCTATATGCCCGAAAGATTTTTAAGAACTCTGGTTATTAACTTGCTCGCCAGAGTTTTTCTTTTGGCTAAAAGTCCCCTCCAGGGGGTGGATAAGATGTTGGGCAGGCGTCTTATCCCCCCGCTTGAGGGGATATTTTATAGATTTTAGTAGAGCCGCTTACAAAGACCACTTGGCCTAAAAGATTAAACTTATCAGCTTCCAGCTGGGGATATTTTTCCCTTTCCAGAGAACCGACAAAGATATATTCCACCTGATATTTATCAATGATTTTGCGGGCCGCATCAAGATCCAGCGTTTGATAGAGCGTTTCCACTTCCGGTATGCGTTTGCCGGCTTCATCATAAGATCCCCGCCAAAGCCACTCGTGGACAGGCCAGCCGACTATGGTCGGCAGACCGCTATAGGCGGAAACGCGGGCATAGTCGGTATATGATTCTCCGACTGCTTCAGCTATGACGGGCTGGTTACTGATATTTTTTCGAAGCCAGATAATTGCCCGGTAATCATCAGCAAATTGCTCATGCATCCAGACCGTGCCGTCCTGACCTTTGTACTGTTGTAAGCGACCGTAGTAGGAACTGACGGCGAAGTAGGGATAAATGGCGATAAGGGTAAACAGGAAGATAAACAGGGTATTGTAGATGGAGTAGGTGAAATCAAGAACGTACTTGGCAGCGTATTCCCGAAGACGGAAAATTATAAAAGCTGAAGAAAGGCCGAGCATCATGAAAGCCTGGTAGCCCAGTTTGAACATAGTATTGGCGCGATAATGGGCCGGATAGATATCTTTGATATAGAAAAACTCCGGGAAAATAAGCAGTAATGTCGAGACAAAAATCATGATCAGCACAAAAACATCTATAGGGGAAAGAAGGTCAAGAAACGGAAATAAACGGGAAAGTCTAATTTTGAAATATAAAACAAATATCCCTAGCTTAGTGCCCTTTTTTATTCTTGTTTTGTCCGATTCTTCCCTGATAAACCTTTTGAATTTATGGGAAATGACAAAAATTAAATAGCCTAAAACGCTGTAATAAAAAAAGCCCCATAATAAAGCCATCATCCACAACGGCGATTTTTGGCATTTCCCGGTTTCAAAAAGAAAAGGACCGATTTTTTTCTCCAGTAGAAACGCGGGAGCGCAAAGAACTCCGATACCTGAAACAAAAGGCCGGAAACTGATCATGAAGGGGAAATTGGCCAGAAGGAAAAAAAACAGCAGGAAAAGACAAGCAGAACCTGTTTTATAGAGGATGGCAAAGAGTGAACCGTTTTCAGAGTTTTTATAGTTAAGATAGAGGAAAGTCAGGCCGGTCAAAACCAGATAGATAAGGCCGTCCCAGGCATTGGTCATATACATCACCGCAATCAGTATCCCCAGTAAAACTAAATAAGGGAAGGGGATATAGGTATGCTGCCTTATATCTTGGGCGATTTTTGAAAGTATCGATGGATTATCCGACTCTTCCTCTTTTGTTTTATAAGTTGGGGCTGCAATCAGGTTTAAGAGAAGGGCGATGATCAGAAGGACAAAGGGTATGTCGGAAACATGCCCGTGAAGATCAGCCACTACAAAAGAATAAATGGGGAATTCATGGATGGTATTGGCGATAAACCGGGTGGCATTGGGATACCAATATCGTTCAGGATAGAAGCCGAAGGATAACTGCCAGAATGGTTTGGGTGTTTCATTCGGATAGCCGGAAGTAAAAACATAGATAGTATGCAGATTACCGCCTAAAGCGACAATAAAGGCCGCCAGAGATCCGACGATAAAAAGCTTCAGGCTGTTTACCCGGACGACTTCTCCGGCTTTTGCAAGATGCTTCTGAAGGACCAGAAAAAGATAATAAAGATTTAAGCCCAATGAGAAAGACAGACAAAAAGTAAAAGCATAAAGAGTATTCATCATCAAATTGTAGGTGACCGCTGAATCTAGACCTGAAAGTTTGGTCAGAAAAGCATTAATATAATGGCCGAAGTAGTAGTAATTGATGAAATGCCCTCCCGCATATTCCGGAGATTTGGTCAGCCACATATCCAGGGGAGGGAAGTAGGTTGTCCTCAAAATGGAATTGACAAATCCCCAATCCATGAATTTTTCCAATCCGCGGATTGAGGGTTCATTGCCCCGGACAAACGACCAAAGGCAAATTGAGGCAAAAAAGAAGATTTCTTCGATGACAATCCATTTCCAGGGGAGGCGGAAAAAAGCGTCTTTATTTTTACCGAAGATATAAAGATTAATAATGGCCAGAGCCATCAGTACCAGGACCAGAGACATTTTGTAAAAAGGCAGAAGATGAAGGCTTCCCAGAAGCCAGATAAGGTAGGTTGATAAAAGAATGCCTAAAACTTTGGAGAAAATATAACCGCGGTCGGCAAAATTTTTAAAAATCAGGAAGGTGAGGGGTAAAAGAACGGTCCCGACCAAAAAAATTGTCAGCCACCAGATAAAAATTAAAGAGAAATCAGGCATAAGTCACGAACAATTTTCAATTATAGTGAGTTTTATTTAGGTTGAGAAGATACTATAATGGCCGAAATGAAAAAGAAAATCAGAATCGGCTTGGATTTCGACGGAGTGGTCGCCTACAACCCGATGCGTATTTTCAGAGCCTGGGTAGCCTTTTTGAAGCATAGGATATTAGGTATCAGAAAATTGCGTTTCTGGTATCCGAAATATAACTGGCAGAAATTCATGTGGGTCATCATTCATGAATCCAGCATATTTCCCGCAGCCGGCTCTGAACTTCTGGCCTATTTAGCAGAAAACAATCTTATCGAGGCACATCTGGTGACAGCCCGCTACAGTTTTCTGGATGACGCCCTTCGAAAATGGCTTAAGAAATACAAAATTGAACATGTATTTAAGACGATAAGCTTAAATACCAATGATGAACAACCGCATTTATTCAAGAAAAAAATAATCAATAAATTCCGTTTAGATTACTTTATTGAGGATAATTATGATATTGTCAATTATCTTTCCCCCAAAAACCCCAGTAAAATCTACTGGATCTATAATATTTTCGACCGCTGGTATGATTATCCGGAAAAATATCCTTATTTAGAAAAAGCGTTAAGAGCAATTTGCCAGAAAGAAAAAATTAAAATTAAAGCCGGTTATGCCCGCTGAAAGACTCTTATTTTCCCTGACTTATTACACTCCTTATATTTCAGGTTTGACCTTTTATGTCCGTAACTTGGCCTATCTTTTAAAGAAGAATGGCTACCAAATAACAATTTTAGCCATGCAGCATGACAAAAATTTAAAATTCAGGGAAACTATTGACGGAATAAGAATCGTCAGAACTAAAACCCTGCTCAGAATCAGTAAAGGATTTTTATCAACAGATTATATAAAACAAAGTTTTATTGAGGTAGCGCGACACAACACAATTATCATCAGTCTGCCTCAATTTGAAGGAATAATCCCGGCTATTATTTGCAAATTTTTTCGTAAAAAACTGATCGTTATTTACCATTGCGATGTTGTTCTGCCTAGATCGGGATTAAATTTTTTTATACAATGGATACTTGATTTTAGCAACCTCTTAACCTTGAAATTAGCTGATGCAGTGGTTACCAATTCGGAAGATTTCGCCATAAATTCCCAGGTTTTAACCAGGGTCATTCAAAAAATCGATTACGTTTATCCTCCAATAATAAAGCCAATCTTATTAGATAGAGAAAAAAATTTACTCATAAAAAAAACAGGCAGAAATCTGATTATATTCGGTTTTATAGGCAGAATAGCTACCGATAAGGGTGTGGAATATTTGTTGGAAGCCATCCCTTTAATAAAAAAGCAACTTAATAAGGATTTTAAAATCATCCTGGCCGGCCCTCCTGAGCCGGTAGGGGAGGTTGACTACAGGTACAAAATCCAAAAGCTGGCTCGGCAGTATAAGAATAATCTTATTTTTCTGGGTCAACTTAAAGATACCCAATTAGGGGCATTCTATTCAATACTGGACGCCTTAGTATTGCCTTCAGTAAATTCTACCGATGCTTTTGGCATGGTGCAGGTCGAAGCGATGATGACGGATGTTCCGGTAGTAGTAAGCGATCTACCCGGGATTAGAATTCCGGTAAAGAAAACCGGAATGGGTATTATTGTTCCTTTGGCCAACTCTCAGAAATTGGCAGAGGCGATAGTAGAAGTTTTATTAAATAAAAAGAAATACATTTCAAAGATCGAACTGGTCAGGAAAGAGTTTGATCGGCAAAAAACAACTGATTTTTTCTTACGGTTAATTAAATCCTAGTATGTCCGGATTTTTCAATATTTTTCTGATTTTTGTTTTTTCTCTCGCTATAAGACTTTACCGCTTGGACATTTTGCCGGGCGAATGGTATGGGGATATTTCCAACGTTCATGAGTATGTTACGGAAATTTTCAAGGGCAGATGGCCATTTTATTTTTTGCAAAGTCCCGGTCCTGTTTACCATTATTTTATTGCCCCGTTTATACTGCTTTTAAAGCTAAAAGGATACGAAGCTTATAAATTCTCTTCTGTTTTTGTCAGTTTAATCAGCCTTTTGGCGATTTATCTCTTTGCCCGGGAAGCCTTTAATAAAAAAATAGCTGTTTTAACACTTTTGATTGCCAGCTTTTCACTCTGGTTTTTAATTTGGAGCAGACTCGGTAATTCCCAAATTATCATTCCGGCAGAGGTTGCCTTGAGTGGATTTTTCCTGATCAGATTTTTCAACAGAAAAAAAATCAAGGATTTAATTCTAAGCTTACTGACAGCATCCTTTGGTTGGTATACCTACCCTCAGACATTCATTTTGCCTGTTTTTATTTTTATCTTTCTGTTAACTTATTTATTCCTGCGTTTAAAATTCTCACCAGCTTCGAGGCAATCTTCTTTAGCGTTAGCAGTTTTTCTTATCGGATTGCTGCCGATGCTTTTTATCATAAAAAATCAGGCAAAGGGCATGGCGGGCAATTTCAGTTCGACCGGTTATGTCGGCAGCAAAGTGCTGCCGGTCCTGAAGTTGAAGAAAGGGGAATTTATTTCTAAATTAAGTATAAATATGGCCAAAACCCTATTGATGTTTAATGTAAGGGGAGATAATTCATTCAGGGTAAATATTGCCGGTCATACCCAACTGGATAAAATAAGCGGATTTTTATTACTAATCGGCCTTATTTATCTATATCAAAAGAAAAGACATTATTTTTGGCTATTTGTAATTTCTTTTTTGGTTTTGTCCTTGCCTTCTGTTTCACCGGCAATTCCGGATGCGGAAATTCCCAACAGCGCCAGAACAATAGGGGTTATTCCTTTTGTTTATACCGCTGTAGCTCTGGGTTTTTATCAGCTTTTTATCATAATTAAAAAGAAGTTCAGGGCATTTTCCACAATTTTTTTTACCGTGGTTTTTATGCTAATTGCTTTTATCAACATCAAAGATTATTTTTTTGTCTATAGTTCAGGTTTACCCGACGATAATCTCGGCCCCTCCAATATCATTGCTTCTTTCTTGGATAAGAAAGTTCCTCGTGATTATAAGCTATATTTTGCCGAGTGCTGTTGGGGCAATTACGGCCAGCCCGAACCTAAAGGTATCGCCTACAGTTTGAAAAAAAGCAGAACCGTGGATTATTCACGTTTGATAACAGGTTGCAGTGATCTTGATTATTTTCCATTAGCGATAGTGATGCGTCACGAGGATAAATTAAAAAACGAATTTACTGCTTGTATTTCCGGAGCCAGGCAGATGAAAATATATTCCCAGGACGGGATATTTATAAGTAACCTTTATCTTCTGGAAGAATGAAACTGTCGGGAATAAAGCTTTTTTTATTAGCCTGTTTTCTTGCCTTAGCTGCTTTTGCCGGTTATCTACCTGATTTAAAAGATTACGGTCCGACCTGGGATGAGTTTTTTCACCGTCCGACGGGTAAACAGTATTTAGATTATTTTAGAACCGGTAATAAGGAAAAAATTCTTTCATTGCAGAAAGCATCCTGGTTACCGCCGGTGGCCTCAATACTTGGTCAAATTTTTATCGAAAATATAGCCTTAAATAAAATTTATCCGATGGAAACCGACAGGTTCCATTTGGCAGCCGTATTTTATGCCAGCGTGATTGTGGCAACTGTATTCTTAATTACTTTTTTGGTGCTGGGAAATATATGGTTATCTCTGGGGGCTGCCATGCTGCTTTTTTTCCACCCCCAGTTTGCGGTACAAGCCCATACAAACGTCCGCGATATGGGCCTTGTAATGTTTTTTACTCTTACGATATTTTCCCTGATGTTATCAGTCAGAAACAGAGGGGGTTCTCTTATATGGGCAGCTTTATCAGGGCTTTTGACCGGATTGGCGCTCGACAGCAAGCAAAACGGGATTTATTTATTATTTATTGCCTTGATTTGGTTATTCGTCAACAAAAAAATACTCGGCAAGCGCCTATTGCCGGCAATTATTTTGTATTTGTTTACGGCAGCTATATCATTTTTTATTTTTTGGCCGTATCTTTGGTTTGACACACTAAATCACCTACAACTTGCCTGGGAATATCTTCGGTCCGAAAGCATTATGGCCGGATCTTTAACGTTTTACGGCCAGACTTATTACTCGATGAGAAATATCCCTTTTTATTATCCATTCGTCATGCTCTTTATTGTTACTCAGCCACTGATTTCAGGAGCGGCTGTAATTGGACTCTATGGCTCATTTAGAGGATTAAAAGGTAAGCCGAAGGAGGGGATGCTGTTTCTTTGGCTGTTTATTCCTTTGATAAGGTATTATATTCCTTCAACCGCCATCTCCCATGACCAGATCAGGCATTTCCTGGAGGTTTTACCGGCTGTACCCATCCTGGCCTGTTTGACGCTTTCTAATTTATATAAATTCGCTCAAACTTACAAGCTGAAGTATTTGACTGTTTCGACTCATATTTTAATAGCTGTCATGATTCTTTATAACGCCTACCTTTATTTTGCCTACCGGCCATACGGATCGGCTTATTTCAATTTCCTGGCCGGATCTCCTGATTACGTCACTCAATCTTTTGATGTGGAATACTGGGGAAATGTTTATCGGGAAGCCACGAAGTATCTGAATAATCAATACGGGCAGAAAAAGACCTTTTTAATGCCGGGTTTAGGTACTCATCTGCTTTTGGAAAATGGCTTTAAGGGGAAGATAACAGAAGATTTTAACTCGGAATATGATTATGTCATTTTTATGAATAAGAGAAATTGGATCAACGACCGGCCTTACCTCATCTGGCTTTTATCAAACAAAAAACCAATTTTTACCATTTCCCGGGGCGGTAAAATTTTATTCTACCAATTTAAGCCTTATAAAGAGGACTATATTCAGCGGGGCGGTTAATTTCTCGTTGCAAACAGAAATTTCAGATGACCATGAACCTGATTGGGGAATTCCTGTAAAGTATAGTCATTTTCTATAAGTTTTTTTTTCAATGATAGATAATTCATTCTCATTGATTTGTTGAATAAATGAATTTCAAAGGCGATGTGTTTAATTTTAGTCAAAGTATCCCGGCTGGCATTTTCAATCAATCTGTACTCGCATCCTTCACAATCGATTTTTAGGAAATCACACCTCTTCAATTTATTATCTCCAAAAACCCTATCAAGCGATTCAGCGGCCTCAGCTTTGACAGTGATATCTTGACATTTGTTTAAGGTAATGTTTTTTTCCAATAAATCTATCCGCCTTTTGTCAGGATCATAAGCGATGACTTTCGCTCCTTTTTTAGAAGCATAGACAGTAAAATCACCGAAGGCAGCCCCAATATCAATAACATTTTCTCCCTTGGTTATACATTTTACTCTTTCATACTGCCGGTCCAGAATTATTTCTTTAATCACCCAAACATCCATAGGTGTTTCGATGAAATATTTAAGGCCGTTGTCAAGAGATATTGTCAGAGGTTTTTTGAAAAAGATCAGAGGCAGAAGCCAGAAATTTTTTATTCTCAAAAGTGTCGGCAAGGAGGACAGATAATATTTTAGTGCTCTCATTTACGTTCCCAAGACTTCTAAATAATCTACTTGTTTCACTTTCTTAAAAATAAGGACTTTAGGATGGTCATAAACGGTAAATGATTCATCTGCATAGTCATCAACAAAACTGATACCACTTAATGGGCATTTTTGGTCTTTCAGAGCAATCCAGCCATAATTGGCAAATGGAGGTGTGAGGCATAAATTAAGAAGGGGTAAGCTTATATTTGGTCTTGAAGTAAATTCAGCAATTTTTTCAAAACCCAAATTGCCATTAAAGAGTAACTGATAGTATCGGAAGGTGACGGGATAGCGTTCCGGTACAGTCATGATGGCACCGTACAGTCTGTTACTTGTCAGGATGATATAATCAGTTTCTATCAGTTTATCCTCCATAAGAATCCACTTTTCCCTTGAGTCCGGATCATAAAGCGGAAACTCGATACCTTTATATTTTTCACGAATATAACCGTTTACCGGCAAGCTTAAGGGGATATAATCATCCCAATGTTCTCCGGAGATAACCGAATCCGCTGGAATATTTTTATATATCCAAGTTGATGCAGCTATTCGGGGATGAGGTTGAGAATAGATTGACATAAATGAATAAGGGTAAATTAAAGCAGTCAGGATTCCTATCACCAGGACAAAACGGTAAGTTAAATGATTAAGTTTTTCCTTTAATTTCATCAGCAGATGATGAATAAAGAAAGCGCTGATAATGGCGATTGCCGGATAAATGGGATAAAAATAACGCATATTTTTGGCAAACTGCATTCCTTCATATGTAAAGATTGAACTGATCCAAATAATGAGCATCATAATACTTATTTCGCTTTGACCCATCCGAAAATATCCTTTTTTCCATCCGAATATTTTAAGCCTACCGATGGCAGTTTTAATCAGGATTAGCAGGGAAAATATGGATCCTGTCACAGCGATTAATCCCAACGGCAGTCCCGTGCCCCAGAAAAGTAAATTTTTCAACGGATAGAGAAAAGCTTTAGTTTTTATCCATTGAATGGCCGGCGGGAAAGTTGATTCCGGGGTCCCTAAATTCTTCAATTGCTTCCAGTTCTCCAAAACGGCAGCATTCAGGGAAAAATCGAAAAGTGAAGGTCCTTTAAAGGCATAAGGTTGAAATATTCTAACTGTCAGCAGAGATACAATTATGAAGATTAAATTGGATGCAAACCACGGTAAGAATTTTCTGTTTTTATAAAGAGTAATTAGTTGGCCGGTAACCAGAGCCGGCAGAATAAGCACGGCAGAAATCTTACTGGTTAAAGCCAGACCGAAAGATAATCCTGTTAAAAAATACAGAACAGCCTTTCTATAATTATTTTCCTTTCCCATTATTTTTTGATTCAGGAAAAAAGTCACTGTCAGAAAAAATACCAGAAAACTATCAACCGCATAAAAATGAGAGAGCTGTATCGGTAAGACATACAAAGAATAGATAAACATCGCTATCACAGGAAGATAGTCTTTTTTCTTACCGTATCTTTTTTTAATGGCCATGGCAGATGAAATGAAAAAAACCATGACTACCGTACCAAGATCAAAAAGCGCTGAAATTTGTCTGCCAACCAAAGTTAAATTAGAATAATCAGCCTGATTAACAGATTCTGCTATCCATTTCGTAAAAAAAACAGGGAAAGTACCGTAAACAAAAAAACCGAAGCCGCGGTTGTGGGGGTTGAGAGGGGAATGAGCAGTATCAAAGTATTCAGGGATATCGGCAGGCCAGTCGATGGTTTCGGTGACCATAGTCAGAAAACGCTCATCGGGATGGAGATGCTGGTTTTGGTCCCAATTCACTCCGTAAAATCTTAAGGCAAAAGCTAAAAGGAGAATTCCGGGTATCAGTAATTTTTTTAAATCAGTCATATTGTTAATCTTCAGTTTATCAGTTATTTAAAAGCCGGAAATAGTCATTTGGAGTCAGTTTGTTTGTTTTTCTGTAAATTCTGATGACGGGATGATCAAAGACAGTATAGGTTTCTTCTGCATCTTCATCGGGAAATTTAATAGATAGAGGTCCAATGCCGATTTGAGGATAGGAGGAAAATTCAGCGACTTTAGTAAAACCTAATTCTCCGGAGAAAAGTGACCGGTAATATTTTGCCGCGGTCGGAAATTTATCGGGACGGGACAGAAAATTTTTAAAGATTCTGCGGGAAGGAATGAAGATATAATCAGCCCGGGCGAGGTGGCTGACTAATTCCGTTTTCAGTTCCGCTCTTTCCTCCAGATGATAAAAGTCAAAAGAGATAACCGTGGTGTTGTAATCGGCAGGGACAATTCCGGGCATACCCAACGGAATATCAATAACATTGGCTGTTTCGGATAAGACATAAGATTTTTTGGGAATATACCGATAGATCCATTCAGAAGCTTGAATCCTGGTATCTTTTTTCAAATAAACCGATATAAAAGCTATACCGGGAATAAGCGCCATAAAAAGTATCGGCAGAAAAAGCAGAGGGAGGAGGCGTTTTAGCCTATTTAGAAAGAATGAGGCGTATAAAGCCAAGAATGGCAAGACAGGCGTCATGAACCTGGACCATTTGGCAAAGAGGAAGGAGTTGGGCAGAAGATAAACGAGGAAAGAAAAAGAAAGGATTAGAAAGGAATAACCCCTTAATAGAATTGCAATAAATCCCAGAATACCTAAGATAAATACCGGCCAACCCAAAACGTAAGGGAAAATTTTTTCCACTTGAAAAACTATCGGCCGGCTACCCAAAAACTGCCTGGTATAAAAGGCTTCATATTTGCCGGTGGCCACATCCCGTTCATAGCCGAAAACCGCTGACAGGAAATCTTCAAAACGGACAAGATTATAGGGTGAAGACAGAACAAAAAATAATCCGCTTAATGTAATTATGGCGCCAGCAATGACGATTGCAGGAAAAAGATATTTTGTCAGATAGTTTTTTAATTGTTTTTGCAGTTTATTTTTTTTGAATTTAGACAACGGCCATAAAACAAATAACATCAGGGTGAATAGGGGAGGGAAGAGAAAAAAGAGTCCGGTCAGTTTAGACCCGGAGGCAAGCCCGATCGATATGGCAACCGAGACTAAGGAAAAGATGATTTTTTTTTTGGAACGGAAACGGGCTGACAAATGATGAAAGAGTTTAATTGAAAAATAGACAGAAGCCGTAAAACTGAAAGTCAAAAACGATTCGGTGGTACCGAAATGGGCTGACTGGATAAGTCCCGGCAGGAATGCGCTGAACAAAGCGGCCGGTAAAGCCGGAATTGACAGTAATATAGCCAGCCTGTAAACGGCATAAACAGTGGCAATCGAAGAGACGGCACTCCAAAACCGCAACCAAAAAACGGCGGCGGGAAAATCCGTAGCCAGCCGGCCGGCCTGGTTTGCGTTTAGAGCGAAGAGAGGTGCTTTGAGGAAACTGTCGCTAAGATAAGCTAAATACAGAGGGAATTGCCCGTAGGCAAAGAAATGGGGATTCAGAGAACAGTTATCAGTTTTCGGTTGGTAGTTTGTAGCCGGCAGATTTTTAGAAGTGAATTCAGAAAATATGCATTTAGAAATTTCGGAAAATTTTGCCGGGAGAACGAAGCGGGTAACGGCACCGGCCATGTTCCTTTCATCAGGATTGAAGAAATAGGGAGCATCGTGCATTAAATTATAGAAGCGGAGAATGGCGGCTAAAAGTAGAATTAAAATTATAGGCCAATTAATATTTTTCTTCATGCAATTTCGGAGTACATTTTCAGAGGATATAGAGAATACTGATGACCAAAATTCCCCAACCGGCGATGGAAACGATCAGGGGAATATCGGTGGTGACGATTTTTTCCGGCTGTTCCGCTTCCTTGCCCTCGTATGCCAATTGAGCATAGCGCATCAAACCGTAAATAATGAATGGAATGGTAATAACCATCCATTTTCTTTCAATCGCCTGAGGGAAGACGGATACCAGAAACTGCCGTGTCGGTGATGAGAATTGAGGCGGCTCCTCCAGAAAAGTAAACAGGGCGTAAGCAATGATTGAGGCAGAACCAAACATGGAGGTATAGCTGTCCAGGAGACGATCGCGGTACTGAAAGAGAGCCGGACGGCTTTCCGTCCCGCGCTTTAGAAGTTCGGCATGCCTTTTGGTGGCCGCGACAAAAAGAGCAACAAAAAGGATGGTTAAAAACAGCCAGAAAGGCAGATGGTAACCGGTCAGGACTTCACCTCCGTAAGCCCTTAAGATAAACGAGAAGGCAATGCCTAAGATATCCAAAACAGCGTGTTTCTTGAAAAGAAGCGAGTAAAAAATGTGAAGCATAATAAATAGGAGAGCTACCAAAAAGAAGGAAACTGATATCAGTAAAGCGGCAATGAGACCGAACAATCCCAAGAGAAATGCAGCTTCAACTGCCTTGTTTAAAGGTAATTTTCCGGAGGCCAAGGGACGGTTTTTTTTGACGGGGTGAAGTTTATCGAACTTAAGATCAATAATGTCATTAAAAAGATAGGAAGAGCTTGAGAGGGTGGAAAAGACCAAGAAACCCAGAGTAGTCAGCCAAAAATAATGGCTGTCAAAAAGTTCTCCGGTAAAAATTATGGCCGTATAAAGAATAAGGTTTTTTATCCACTGATTTGGCCTTAAGGCTCTGACGAGCGGTATTTGCAGGAAATTTCTCATGTTCTTATGGCTATTTTAGATAAGAAGCTTGAGAAGTTCAATCAGCAGAGGGGAAACCTTCCGCTTCCCCGGCGGCTTTGAATCCCAGCTCAATGGCATAGTTGGTACCCCTGTCCCAGGGATAGACCATATCTATATTGGCCAGAATGACCTTCCTTAAAGGGGTACGGAAGTCCGGTTTCAATTTGGCATAACCAGTAAAAAAGACAGGCTGGGCGAAAGGGCCGAGGAACAGTTCGCAGTTTATAGTTTGTAGTTTATCGTTAAAATTAGAATTGATTTTTTGAAGAAAGGGTTGATAGATTGCGAACAGTTCTTCTTTGGACATCTTTAAAAAAGGATGGCCGGGAGGCAGATAATTACCTACCCAGGTCAAATTCTTCCCCGCGTAATATTTTTTATCAACGAGATTGGTATGGGTAACTAAGGCGATAAATGGAAATTTGCGGTCGTTGATATTCAACCAATAATCTTTTTTCAATAATTTCTTTTCGGTGATCAAAAGAAGATTTAAAGCATGCAAATGGGGGATAGAGGCAATTCGCCGTTTATATGGATCGGGCAGTGACGGGTAAGTCTTGATAAAGGCAAAAGAGGGAGCGGTAAAGATTATCTTATCGAAAGATCTATCAAGATCACTGGTATAGGGAGTATTAAATTTAATTTCGCCTCCGTGAGCTTTTATTTCTTCAAGCATCCTTTCCAAAAGCTGATGGTAACCGCCTTCCAGATAACCGAGTTTGGGAGTCCTTTTTTTAATTCTGGCCCAGAACCAGGCCATATTTACCTGGTCAGCAAATTTACCGAATTTACCGATCAGAAGGGGCTGCCAGAGTATTTGAAAGGCTTTCTCCCCAAAATGCTTTTTAAGCCAGTTTGAGGCAGTTTCGTTTTCCATATTGAGAGCCAGGGAGGGGGGCAGTAATTTTAAATAAAGAAGCATGGCGCCGGTACGGAGGCGATCTTTTACAGACAAAGGAGAAAAAGTGATGACATCATTTGGGGAATTAAACGGGTAAATTTTATTTCCGTAAAAAATTGAAGTGACGGAAGGAGGGAAAAATAATTTTTGGCTAAGTTTAAGTTCTTTAATTAAATTGATGGCGAAAGAATCGTTGGTAAACCAATGATGGTAGTGTTTCTCGATAGTCCATTGCCACTCTTTATGTTTAAAACCGGATGCTAAACCTCCAACTGTAGCTTCTTTTTCAAAAATAGTGATTTGGTGTTTACGGCGTGACAGGACGTAAGCTGCCGACAGGCCGGTGAAGCCTGCTCCGACTATGGCGATCTTCATTTAATAAATTCTATGGTGGGGATATTGATAACTTGAGTATTTGTGGCCACTTCGGTAGCCGTCACTTTAGTTTTGCCCGCTTCTTGGGAAGCGACCAGAAACTCAGCCTGTCCGATATCGTTTGTTTGCATGCTGTCTGCCGGTTCTATGGAAACGGACGGATTATCGGCAGTGAGTTTAACAGTCCTGTTGGGTAAAATACTGCCGTCGACACCCCGGATATAAACGGAGACTTTGACTTTCGAACCGTTTCCATCTTGAGAATCGCTGATTTTAGCAACCTGGGGAAAGACAACCGCAAAAGATTTAAGAGGAGAAGGGGCGATATTTTTAGCTTTAAGAATACCTGAAAGCGGTCTATCGAGAGTAATTGAACCTACCGCCACAAAAAAGAGCAGAAAAAAAAGACTGCTCAAAGCCATAAAAGTCCTGTCTTTCATTGATTTTTTCCTATCCCCAAGCTTGATTGTCGTTGAAAGAAAAAGAAAAGTCAATAAAATTCACCATACCAGTGCAATTAGGGTTGACATTGATTTCTATTTCTGCCAAACTATATTTTGGCCCTTCGGGGACAGATGAAAAGACTTGGGAGTTTTTTCCTCTACAACCTCGTAAGTTTTGGGAAAGTCCTGATGTAAATCGGGACGAAAGGGTAAAGTATGCCGGTTCCGAGGAATCGCCATCAACCCTCCCAGTAATGGCTTTCGGGGAAAAATCTCAAGCCGCACTTCTTTCCCGAGGGGTTATTTTTTATAATCCTTTATAAAGCTATTTCAGAAGCAAATTTATCAGTTTTCCAACTTGGGGTTGACATTTATCCAAATATTTGATTTAATAAGGACTGGAAAAGACCAAAAAAGCGGTTCCTCTGATGATTTAATTTCCCGTAATTTTATGCCTTTGAAATCTAAGTCAACAAAATCAGCTGTCTCTGTCGAGGATTTGATCGGAGCTCCCAAGCAAAAGGAAGGGCCGGCAGCGGAAGTCAAACCTCCGGTTGTGCCCAAGCCGATGACGGGCAGTGAGAATATCAAACCTCCGATTAATAATTTTATTCCCGGAATAATTTCGCCACCTGTTTCCGGCCCGGTTAACTACTTAAACGGCACGGACCGCTATACCAATACTCCGACCCAAAAAGTATCGGGCTTTCTGGATATTATGATGGAAGGCCATGGCTTTTTAAGGCCGAAATTTTTGCCCTCTGAGAAAGACATTTATATTTCCCAATCCCAGATCAGAAAATTTCAACTCAGGGAAGGGGATGAGGTATCAGGTCAGGCCAGAATGCCGAAGGAAAACGAACGTTTCTTAGGTCTTCTCAAAGTAGAATTAGTGAACGGATTGGATGCCGAAAAGTCAGCCAAAAGACCGTATTTTGACAATTTAACCCCTATCTATCCGAAAAAGCAGGTCCGGCTGGAGACGGAAAAAACGCCTTTATCTACCAGGATTATTGATTTGTTTTCGCCGATTGGCTTCGGACAACGGGGGATGATTGTTTCTCCTCCTAAAGCGGGTAAAACGACCATCATTAAAGATATTGCCCACGGTATTGCCCAGAATCATCCTAAAGTCCATTTGATGGCAGTTCTGATCGGGGAGAGGCCGGAAGAAGTGACAGACATCAGCCGCTCGGTCAAAGGCGAAGTGATTGCCTCCAATTTTGACGAGGCACCGGAAGCCCAGACAAAAGTAGCCGAAGTTGCTTTGGATAGGGCAAAAAGACTGGTGGAGATGGGAGTCGAAGTTTTTATATTGTTGGACTCAATTACCAGGCTGGCCAGGGCATACAATTTAAGCGTTAATCCGTCAGGACGGACATTGTCCGGAGGTTTTGATCCGGCCGCCCTTTATCCGGCCAAAAAATTTCTCGGTGCAGCCAGAAGCTGTGAGGAAGGCGGCAGTCTGACCATCATCGGTACAGCTTTGGTCGAAACCGGCTCCAGGATGGACGATTTGATATACGAAGAGTTCAAGGGAACAGGCAATATGGAGCTTCATTTAACCCGGGCCCTTCAGGAACAGCGTGTTTTTCCGGCGATAGATATAGAAAAGTCAGGTACCCGGCATGAAGAATTGTTACTGCCTGCCGAAACACTCAAGAAAGTAGTCACCTTACGGCATATGCTGTCACTTCTCGGGGAGGGGACGGAGAAAACGGCCACACTGGTCGACAGGTTAACGAAATCTTCATCCAATCAGGAATTCCTGGACAATCTGCAACAAGGCTAAAAAGACTGCAGTAAAAATTTCGCATGAAGCCTGTTAATTTCTGGTTTGACTTTCTTTTTTCGCTTCAAAAGAGTAAGATAATAGAGTTTTTCCCAAGTGAAAATTTCTGAAAAAATCGAAAAACTCAAAGATGGAGCCGGAATCTTTCGTCAGGATGTCAGTGACTGGCTTAATTTCCTCTATATTTACACCCGCAAAAGACTGGTCATAGCCGCTTCCCATTTTGAAAAAAGCAAAGATTCTCTGGTAGATGTTCTTCTGGTAAAAAGAGGGCGCTACAGCAAGCATTTTTTAAATCTGTCATTTTTATTTCTGATTGCCGGAGCCATTATCGGCGGCCCTGTAATTGCTGAATATTATCCGACGATTGCTCCTGAGGAATCGCAACTGGAGGAAACCTCTGAGGATATTTTGTCATCCTATCAGCAGGGTGATTTGACGACTACTACGGTAGTTTCCGATAAACCCAGATTTGAAATTATCGATTATGAGGTAAACACCGGAGACACTTTAGGCTCCATTGCCGAAAAATTCGGTATTTCCGTTGATACCATCAAATGGGCCAATTCCCTAAAAACCGAAAAACTGATTTCCGGTCAATCCTTAAGGATTCCGCCGGTGACAGGGATGGTCCATAAAGTGGTTGCCGGGGATAATATTTATTCACTAGCTAAAAAATATAAAACCGATGCCCAGAAAATCGTCAACTTTCCCGCCAATGATTTTGCCGATCTGGATACTTTTGCTTTAAATATCGGCCAAACCCTGTTTGTCCCGGACGGGGTTAAACCGGAAGCTGCACCTATATACCGCTCAGCGCCCGTACCCCAGTTTATCGCCGGAGCCGGAGGCAAGTTTATATGGCCAACGCAAGGCTTAATTACCCAGTATCCAGTGTCCTACCATATGGCTTTGGATATTGCCAACAGAGCTGCTCCGCCGGTCGCCACAGGTGATAGCGGCACGGTGGCTTTTGCCGGATGCTTGAGATACGGCTACGGCTGTCATGTCATTATCAATCACGCTGACGGCTACCAGACGCTTTACGGCCATTTGTCGTCCTATAATGTCAATCCCGGGCAGGGTGTCGGACGGGGACAGGTTATCGGCAAAATGGGTTCAACCGGCAGATCTTCCGGCACCCATCTTCACTTTGAAGTCCGTAGAAACGGCGTCATCCTCAATCCGCTATCCTTCCTGCAGTAATTCTCAGTCAATTTATTGTGATAAAATAAGTAAGTTTGGAGGGGCCTGTAGCTTAGTCGGCAGAGCACCGCATTCGCATTGCGGAGATAGGAGTTCGATTCTCCTCAGGTCCACAGTTACGGCGGGCAGGTTGCGGAGATAGGAGTTCGATTCTCCTCAGGTCCACTCTTATTCTCGAGATTAGAGAGGCGGAAGAAGATTCTCTTGTTCTTCGTCAGATAGTTTTCTGGTAAAGCTCTGGCCGCCGGCCGTGATGCATCTTTCGGGGTAGCTTTCCAAAATCCTGCTGTCCGATAATTGGGTACATTCCTCAAAATTAGACGCTTTAGGCGTTTTTGCGGTCAATTTCACTATCAGGAAGACGACAACCGAAATCAGAAGGACAAGCCAAAGCAGGGAAAGGATGAGCCCCTTGGTATTTTCCCTTAAAATTTCTTTAACCGCATCAAATTTTTTAGACATACAATCATTTTATCAGTTCTTAAAAAATTATTCATCAGCACTCCAGCTGGATGATATCCAGCTTCTAGCATCAATGTTTCTCTTTTTGTCATCCTCTCCCTTTGGATGATGCGGTCATTTCTGGCTTTCCTTGCGGATACCCATAATGTCCAATCCTTCGACTATGCTCAGGACTGATGCATCTCCCGTGGGGGAGGACTGAGAAATTTTTTGATAGGAAATGATATATTTTATAAATTTCAGTAGTATGATAGATTGTGTTTTGTAATGCCAAAATCAATAAATAAAAAGACAAACGGGAATGTTTTCAAAACAACAGTTCGCGGTGTAGTTCAGGAGGAATTGAAGAAGACTGAGCAACGTTTGGAGAAACGTCTGACGCGTAACCTAAGTGAGATAATCGATGAAAAGTTTGAAGAAAATTATACCAAATATAGAGATGATGTTGTAACAAAAATGGATAAGGCTATTGGTGAAATGAAGAAATATAATGAAGAACTGGCAGTTCATTCAGGTCAACATGTAGAGATTAATGATAGATTAGATAACCTCGAAGCCATTCATCCTGACGGTAAGCATATCTGAATTTCACGATATCCTCCTTTTCTTGATAAATCAAATATAGATTTTCCCCAAAAAAATAGACCTAAGTAAGAAGATTTGCGGGAAGATGCGGTCATTTCTGGCTATCCTTGCGGATATCCTTGATGTCTACATTCTCCTGTGGAACGTTAAGGCTTATAGCCTTTTACGTTCCCTTGGGGGAGGGTTGAGAGGAGTATTCTATTCCGATGTGTTAAGCTATGACGTACAAGTGTGGGTTGTATAAACTGCTCAGCCGAAATTGTATCTTCCGATTGGTTGAATCCCATGATAAAATATAACCTATATGGACACTAAAATGCTGACGTTTCGAACCATCATTAAAAAGGACGGCCGGTACTATCACGGGTTCGTCCCTTCTCTTCCCGGTTGTCACACCCAAGGGAAAACCATTGAAGAAGCCAGGGAGAATCTGAGGGATGCAATTGAGGGATATCTATTATCCCTGAAAAAACATGGTGAACCGATTCCGCAGGATGAAGGCTTCGAAACAACAGAAATCATCGATCTGAACAAGCTTTTTGAAGGCTCATCATATGCCTAAGCTTCCTGTCGTATCTGCCCGTAAGCTGATAAAGGTACTCAGAAAAAAAGGATTCGAACTTGACCACTCAACTGGCAGCCACCACATTTTTCGCCACCCATTAACAAAACTCCGGGCATCTGTCCCTATTCATCATGGTAAAGACCTCGGACGCGGATTAACTTTAGCTATTCTCAAGGATGCCAAAATCACTCCTAAAGAATTTGTCACGCTATTGTAATCTTCCAACTGCCTCAATACTTAAGAGTTGAAATTGAAATACTTAAGAAAAGGAGGGGGATCGACTGGAAATAATTTCCCAAAAAAAAGACCTAAGTAAGAAGATTTGCGGATAAAACCGAATGCAATAAAAAGATTGCAAATCTTGTCGTCCCGACATAAGTCGCGGACTATCTTACTTAGGTCCATCCTCCTGATCCATCAGAAGCTGTGCCTCTTTTAGAAGCGCAACTCCCTTGGGGGAGGGTTGAGAGGAGGATCCCCAAAAAACAGGGATCCTCTTCTCCTGATATGGCGAGGTTCGGGTCTCCTTCCTCGATCCTCAGAAAAATTATTGAGCGGTTGCTACCTGCAAAATCGTGGTAGGATTGACTTTTTCAGGAAGCTCCAGCTGGCCAAGCTCAAAGAGCTCATCCACGAAGACTTTAGCTTCCTCGAAGCTATTGAAATACCCTTCCTCGAGCAACCACGTTGTCCAGTCAGATCGGTTGTGTCCCACCCGTAATGTCGCCACGCCATTTGGCGTATCACGATAGGATGGCCACAACGAGCAGGAGCTATACTTGTGGATGTTTGGATCGTTAGCAGGGAACAAATCCCTTATGCGCCTACCATCGGCTGCATAAATGATATAATCCCCTTCTTGCTTACCTGCAGGATCATCGATTGCCAGATAGTACCAAACCGATCCATCGTCCCCAGCGATTGTGTTAGAATCCCAACGCTCTTTCGTCAGGTCATTGACCACATAGAATTCACCGAGTTGGGTCCAGTAGTGAGCGATGGGATGCAAGCTAATCTCCCAGTTTTCGATGCAAAAAACACAAGGTTCATCGCTAACCCAGGAGATTGCCATACTTTGGCCGGCGGATTCTCGAATAGGCGAAAGGCCTTCGCAGGTCGGGCAGACCGGTCGAGGTCGAAACACACACTTCCCTTTGTTTTCGCTGGTGGTTCCATCTTTTCCAACGAAACGGAGCCAGTACCATACATCTTTGCTCCCGGGGAAGCGGAATTCCGCCTTATTGCCACGACCTTTATCCAGAGGTTCATCATGTTGATCGTATAGAGCTTGAACAAACCAGTCTACGGCGTTTTTACCTTGTCCGGTTCCATAGACCTCGCCGGTATCAACGTCGTAGTAGCCCTCTACGCCGAGACAGGCGACGCCTGGTCCTTCTTCAGGTGGTTCACCGCACGGTCCGAAGGTGCCAAGTGGGATGATCTGTCCGTTCCACTCGAGAGTAGCTTCGTGCAGGCTGACATCCGTGTATTCGTACGAAACCTGGATAGTGCTGTTGGCAGGGACATCGCCTTGGAACTTGATCTCACCGTCGACCTTGTACGTCACCGAGGTGGCCTCACTGTTGTTGTTGGTGATGCTACCGCCGATGCAGCTGGCCGTTCCGGTTACAGGTTTCCATTCACCGCACGGTCCGAAGGTGCCAAGTGGGATGATCTGTCCGTTCCACTCGAGAGTAGCTTCGTGCAGGCTGACATCCGTGTATTCGTACGAAACCTGGATAGTGCTGTTGGCAGGGACATCGCCTTGGAACTTGATCTCACCGTCGACCTTGTACGTCACCGAGATG